>Ga0228710_1005782_pt1 | contig 19080 bp, 3 predicted proteins | sample MedpolnodulmetaG_FD_177995 | JGI IMG/M metagenome (GOLD analysis project Ga0228710, IMG submission 177995) | Root nodule microbial communities from Medicago polymorpha collected in Santa Monica, California, United States - pink nodules | ecosystem: Host-associated > Plants > Roots > Nodule...
TTTTTTAGATAGAGTTTAATACATGTGTATCCAATGATATTATATTTTTATTAGTAGGAATGAAATTTGTTTTGTACCAAAAAAAAAAAGGAATGAAATTTGTTATACTGAAAGTTACAATACTTTCATATACTATTAAGCATCAATAATTTGTGATAGACTCTGTGGTTATTCCAGGGTCGGCCCATATCCCATCGAGGCTGGACTATGCACACTAAAATAATGGTTATATACATTGAAAGCGAATAATTTTCAATTTGTTCACAATGCTTCAGTGGCATGGTTAGTCTTTTTTTGAGTGTACGGTCATATGTTCAAGTACCACTAAAGTGTGTTTTTTAATATTTTTTTTAAAATGACTTTTTTTTTGGTCCCAGATTTTTTCTTTTACATCCCTTATATAAAACTAAAATTGTGTCTAAGAATTTGTTAAAACGACCTTGCAAATTAATAAACAAACCCAAAACTGAAGCTCTCCTATTTTGATTATAAGTAAAATGAATTAACTTCACACAAATTGGGATCTGAGTTCCTTTCTCTCTCGACTCTCACCTCCTTCCACCATCACACACAACCACAGATCTCATCCAAACTCTGTTTTAAAGATGTAACCTCCATGACTGATGGTGCGACGAGCGGCATCTGTCCTCCGCACCACCGCCCGTCCCTCTCCTTTTCGACGGCTGTTCAAGCACATGTTGTTCCTTCCTCCGTCGTCCTTCTCGCTAGCGTGTTAAAACGTTTTTGCTGGAATCGCAACTTCCACCGCATCTGAAGGTTTGGGTCTGTTTTGGCTTTTGAAACCCTTTCAGATTTGGGTGCTCAAATATGTTTGGGTCGGTTCTTTTTGTTTGTTCTGGAACAGCCGTCATTGTTGCGGTTGTTGGTCTTAAAAAATTATCTATGCTTTCTTCTTAGATGTTGTGATGGTGGTTGGGTAGTTGTTCTGTTAAAACCCGCAAGGGTCTGTTGGTTTTCGACGTGTGGACCCATCCCTCGATCTGGGTTCACGCGTAATGTTCATACGAAATTGGTTGAGGTAAGCGTTTCTGATCGATGATTCTCTAATGTTCCAGATCTGTTTAGATCTGCATGTTCAATGATTCGGGTCTGCTTCCACTCTGGTAGCAATATGAGGGCCAGGAATGGCTATTAATTTGTTGTTGTTCTCCGCAGTAAACAGTTGCTAATCGTGAATTCGTTAGTTACCGTGTTGGCGGTCGAATCCACTTCCAACTTTGAAGAATTGGTTTGATGCTCATCAACTATGTACCTCATTTTCGTGGTTATGTATCCTAGTCATCTGTTGATTGACATGGGACTGTGTGGACTCGAAAGAGTCGTTAATGCTTGTTGTCGTTGTTTCAGGAAGTTGATGGTTCGTGAGTCGACTTCGTGTTGACGATCGATTCATTCGCCAAACTTTAGACCCGCTTGGTATTAATCCTTTGTTAGAATTGTTCAGGGTTGGATCCACTTTGTGGATTTTTTTTATGTGTTTCCCGCTAGGGTTGTTGACTGGTTAGGTTTTATGTTCCCCAATTTTTATGTAATTTTTTCCTTTTTTTAATAATTATATGATCAATTGACAACAGATTAGAGTAGGGTACCAACTTAATTGGACACTCTTCTTTTTGATGTCATTTTGCTCTTGGCTTATAAAAAAAAACTTCACACAAATTTAATTAAGTGTAATTAACTTTTTGAATCACATAAATAATTAATTAGTGTACTTTCGAAAACGTCATTCATGGAAACTTGTGACACTATTCTTTTTGATGTCATTTTACTCTTGGCTTATAAAAAAAAAACTTCACATAAATTTAATTAACTGTGATTAACTTTTTGAATCGCATAAATAATTAATTAGTGTACTTTCGAATTGTTCATTGGAAACTTGTGAATGGTAATAAGGACTTATTTAAAAATTTAAAAACTTAAAGGATTAACACGATATTTTTATCAAATTTAAAGGACTAAAAGAGGTAAAGGTATTAAGGACTTATTTAAAAAATTTAAAAACTTAAAGGACTAACCGGATATTTTTATCAAAATTAACGGGTAAAAAGAAGTATTTTACAAAAAAAAAAATGTTAGAAAGAATAAAAAGTAAAAAAAAAAAACATGTTAGAAAGAAATAATCTCTTCACCATGAACCTAATGATTACATTATATTAAATATTTAATCCAAAGTAATCGAGGAACACGGTAATGAGTTCTTTCTTTATAACTTACTATCAGTTGTACATCACACATAAATATATAAATCCTCAAAATCTGGTAAAGCTGTTCAATGTGAGACTTGTAGGATACAACATTCCTTCATTTTGCATTAAATAAAATTATTTGTTTATTTATATTCTTATTATTATTTGAACAGGTTGAAACAATATTGTATGATTTTGATTACCAGTGGCCAAATTTTAATACGGGTGAAGATAATTTGGTATTTTGGAATCGTCAATGGTGAAAACATGGACCTTGCTCAACCTTAGAGCAATATCTACTTCGAACTTTTGATACATAAGAAACAAACCCTTCATCCTATAAAGAGACTTGGAAGCTATGGTATATAAGACGTCTTCGTTCGTCTTACCTTGTGTGTGTATAAATTCAGAAAGAGTACCATTGCTGACAAACTCATAAACTAATAGAGGAATTTCTGTTTCTAGATAACACCCTAAGAGTTTGACCACATTCCTATGATTTATTTGAGAGACAATGTCCACCTCATTAATGAATTGTTCATTTTGGCTTTCATCTATTGTTTTGGATTTTTTGATAGCAACAATTCTATTATCATTTAGTTTCCCTTTGAAAACTGTACCAAAACCTCCTCTATCCAGTGGCGGAGCCAGGAAATTTATAGAGCCCAGGCAAAAAGTTTATCGTAAATTCACATGTGACATAATATATAAATAGTCATAAATCGAAAAAAAGAGGTTCCTCATTTTGTCAACAAAAGTATAATTTAAAAAAAGGTTATTAATTGAAATTGATCATGTAATATATGTGAAGTCTGAAAAATTGACCTTGTAATTAAATAACATGTATTCTGAACATGTAATTCGAGATTTTTATTATTTATAACCTTGTAATATACGCGAAGTCCAAAAAAGCAACCAAGAGATTGAATTTTTTCATGATTTCTTAGAGGCGAGTTAAGAACGTTAAAATATGGCTTTACACAGAAAAAGTTATAAATTTTCGACAAACGACAAATTAATTATGAATTTTTAAAGTGTCAAAAACTCAAAAAACAAAAAAACGGAAATCTCGACCTATAAATCGAATTTTGAGCTCATTATTTGCAGAGACATCTATAAAAATACATAAAAAGGATCTGTAAAGTTTCATAGCATTTCGATGTCGTTTAAATTTATTTTGATTTTTCAACCAAAACGCGCAAAATTCAAATTTTGTTCCGCGTAAGCGTATACTCACAAGTCAAATTTAGTTCCCTAATTTTGCAGGCATGACTAGAACATGATAAGAACCTTCACAATGAAATTGTGTAGTTTTTAAACGAGATACAAATTAATTATAAATTGTTTAAGAAATTCATAATTATGAGAGAATAAAAATTCATAATTAATTTATCCGTGGTCGAAGAAATTTAATGTGCTAAACATGTATGAAAAAAATAGTGAAAAAATTCAACCTATAGGTTACATTTTTAGACTACACGTATATTATAGGTGGTCAAAAATAAGAAGAAATTCAAGTTGTTAGTGGCTTTCCTTAGTTCATTTTCTTTGAAAACTAGACTCTAACCCGTGCGATGCACAGATTTATTAGAGTTTCATGTATAGGTATCAAATTGATTATATTATTAGAAACATTTAATAAAATACAATAGTGTTTTAAAAAACTAAATTGATTCATTAACTAACTATATGATGTATATATTCCATACAAAAAAAATAAAGAATATGAAATCAGACATATATATTCCCTAACTTGAAATGAGACATATATATATTGCTTATAGAAATGATATAAGTGGCTATCTTAAAATAATGTAGACAATTTGTCAAAAAATTTAGTCATGCATTATGGTTCACTTATTACATGTTCATATTCATTTACAAAATGATAATGATAACACTCATATAATTCATATTGGAAGTTATTAACTTTACATTATGTCTTCGTTTGTGAAAAATAAAAATTAAAAAAATAAACTTTTCATTAGGTCTCCAAAAAGTCTAATCTATAGCACCAATTTTCTGCAAGAATTGAAAGAATCATGTGTGGGTTGTGCTAATAGAAATTAATAGGTGGTTAGTGGATTTTGGACAATGTGATAGTGAAAAACGAAAAAGGAATTTAATGGTTTGTTAAAAAAGGCATTTGATATTGGATATTAATTAATGGAAACAAAATTAATCAAGAAAACTGCTAGTGGCTTAGTGGTCAAAATGTTGAGAGGAAGCCATTAGGTCTCATGTTTGAATCCCTGCAAAGGTTTTTTCATAAAGAGTTTTTTAGCTAATCAAAAAAGGCGGGATTAGGATTAATCAAGGTTACTTGGAGACTATCTAACATTTAGATATATAAAGATTGAACTAACCCTCGCCGACAACAGAAGATTTCGTTGTTGTTCCAGATTTGTTATGTGTTTGCTTTTGTCTCAAATCCAAATTAATTTTGCTCGATTTTTTGGATTTGGAGTTTGATCAGGGAATGAAATCGGAGCTTAATTTCATTGGGAACTTTTTGGAAAAGAATGGTAAAAGAGATAGGGGAGAAAAGAGAGGGCCGAACATGTTCAATCTTTGTTAAATCACGGTGGACAACTAAAATCATGTGTTTGTGGTTGTTTGTCGTGACGAAAAGAGGTCGAAGGAGAAAGGAGAAGATGGAAGAAGAAAGGATAAAAAAAGTTTGATGGAGATCCTCTTTATTTATTTTTTATTTTGTTTTCTATTTTTTTAATAAATAATGGCATGTTAATGTTTTTAAAAATAATTGTTAATTAATAAAAAAACAGTTGAAAAAATAAATGAAAAAAGAATTATAAATGCCAAGCAAGCATGCCATGTCATCAAAACTACACAGTCAGCATGCCACATCAGTGTTTTCGTCTAGTCAGCATGTCACATCAGCGTTTTGTCTAATCAGATGGCCTCAAGGTTTAAAACGAAAGAATCTTCATATTACAAGATTGGAATCTAAACTTTTTTTTACAGGGGTAAACCGGAACTCGCCCAAATTACAGGGGGTAAAGACATATTAACCCTTTTTTATTTCACTTTAACCGCACCGCTGCAATTTTAGTATTATCATATTAAAATTACATTTCATCATGTTTGGCAAAGTTCCAATCGATTAAGCTAAATGGATGTTAAGAATTACTATTAAAGATCTGGTCTTATCTTGAAGAAATATTAAACTCATTAAAATTATAGTTCATCATTTTTACTTCTATGAAGAACTGATATTTTTCTAAGCTTCAACAACTGTCATAGTTCATCATGTTTTGTGTCATCGGAATGTCGCCGGTGAAGCTGTTGCCGTCGAGGTTGAGATGAGTCTGTGTTTTAAGGTTGTTTATGTCGTCGGGGATTTGGCCTGTGAAGTATTTTTGGAAAAGATCGAGGCACCAAAGGTTTGTACAATTGCACAACCACTTCGAAAACTCGATGACAATGGAAAAACTGGGTTGGTATTCAGGTGACGTCATTAATGGTGGTTGTGATTGGAGGTTGAGGTTGAAGACAAACTAAAAAAGATTTAGTGTGGATAGACCATTAAAAATCAATGTTCCACTTTAATCTAATGGCAAAGAAGCAACTTTTCCTTGGTGGAAAATTCTTTCCTTCTCTCCCACCCTAAATGCCACCTTAATATGAAAATTGAACTTTTCTATGGTGGAAAAAATCTTTTACTTTTCCATTCTAAATGCACTTTGCATATATCACTCTATTCAAACAAATATTAATGAACTAACACTTTAATACTTGTTTATTTGAATTTAATTTTGATTAGTACATACAAGTAGAGGTGTTTTTGGGTGTGGGTCGACCCACGAATTTGGTGACCAAAATCGACTAAACATCCTAATTACACAAATCCGACCATTTACGGGTCGAACTCAGACACAACCCATTATAACCCACAAAGTTTGGTTTGGGTATTGAGTTTAAGTTTTTGAACCCGTAGACCCAACCCGCTAGTATTGGTTTATTATATTATTATTACTAAGTAAAAAGACTTAAGTAATACATGTCTATTTTTTTTAACTGAGCACAATTTCTACCAAAAACAATTATAAGCCAAACCTAATTTTCCCTCCAAAAAAAAAAGCCAAACCTAATCCTAATTTTATTTAGAATAGATTCCCATTCCCAACCATATTTTTTTAGAATTTAAAATATAATAATTTTTGAGAGAATTTAAAATATAATAATTTTTCTATCAAAATTATATTTTTTATATTAGACGCATAACCCGTGAACCCAACCCGGTCCAACCCGTTATGTTGATTCAGTTTGGATTTGGTACTGAAAATGCAGGTTGGTTACGAACCTGACTTGTTGAAAGTTGAATGAGTTGGATAACGGACCTAACCCAACCCATATGCACCACTACATTCAAGTATTAAACATACTCCATTTGTATGCACCGACAACGTAGAGGTTTTTTTTACACATTATTCAATCATTAAAAAAATTAATTTTATTTTAATTATATCTATTTTAAAAGTCATACAAATGGTGATTTGTGATTATTGACAACATATTTTTTTTAATTGACGATATATCAAAATTGAACTCAAATAAAGAATTATGAAAGAAAAATAAGTTAAAACAAGGGTTGCAATTAGTATACGTGCATGTGGAGATCCCCACAAAGACAACTTTGGAGATTCCCTCGAGGACCATCCCATTTGGGGATTATATATATATATATATATGTGAGTTTTGCTAGAAGTCACTTATTAATGTGTTTTTAAGTAATTCACACCTCAATGTGTGATTTCCACTTTTTAATTATAACTTTGTTAAAAGACAACTTTATAAAAATTAGTTGATGTCTTTTAATATATATATATATATATGTATGTATGTATGTGTTTTTATTTATATGCATGCAAAAATTTCTTTTACGTGATGTTCTGCGATAATATCTAAATATTTTATTTATTTAATGACTAAATTTTAATTTGATTACTTCATTTGACTGCAAAGTTCTTTAAAAAAATTGTTATTAATTATATGTTGATGAAATCCATGTAGGGGTCCGAGGAGGCGAGGACTGAGATAATGAGAAAAAACTTCCAGAAGCAAGAAATGAGGATTTGCTAAAGATCATTTCGGGTGGCAAGGTCGGGGAGCGATGAAGCAGGGGTGACCTAATATATTAAGAGGCCGAAAACAAACAAAAAAAAAACTTTATGAGGTCTCTTAAAATAACCTTTTTGTGGTGTAAAGAGTTGAACCATGAAGGCCTAAAACAAACAAAAATTAATGGGACCTTTAAAAAAAATGGTTTGTGGTGTCGGCGAGTTGAATCCATGATCAAAAATAATTTTGTGGTGTCGACGAGTTGAACCCACGATCAAGAGTATCTGGTTAAGAGTATCAAAGCATTCTTAAATAACCAATTAAACTATGCAAATGTGAATAATTTATTTTCCATAATATATATTTTTATAACCAAATTCAATTTTCTTGAGACCTTTTTTTTATTCAAAATTTAGAGACCTCAAGTCCTTACTTGAGTTACTTGACCCTTAGGCCATGCGGGGAAGTACTCCCTCGCCCCCACACCTGCTCACTCCATTTACATCCCTAATTAAGACATGCAACATAGAGAACTTTGAAGTTTACAATTCAATTTTTTTCTTTTAACTACTCTCTCCGGTCCTATTTATAAAAGATATTTCAGTCAACAAAAGTTAATGTATCTGGTCTAATTTTTTAACCAGATACATCAGATTTTATTGACTCAAATTTTTCTTATAAATAAGACCGGGGGTAGTATTACTCAAACAAAATGCATGCATCTTGATGACATTATAGCCTACTCCTTTTAATGTCTCTTATTCAAATCTTTTTGGTGCCAATTTCTACCGGTTAATTCATATAGAGCTTTGTGCCGCCTTTAAATGGATTTCCCCCAAATTAATAAATCATTGAATTTGATATAAGAGTTTAAGAAGAAATATGTTACACCTGTTAACATTACTTACTTTTCTTGTTATGTTTACTTTTCTTTTTTGCTTTCCCTTTTATTTTAACTTATTATGTGGGTGTGGTCGAGTGTGTATATCTTAGCTCTTAAGTAGTTGGAACGTTATCCTATTGCACGTGGACTGTTATGGATCTTCTGTTTGTTACATTTCCTCAGCTAGGGCAATGATCAAATTCAATCGCTAAGGATCAAATAAATTCAAAACTTTCCCTAGCATTTTTCTTCCCAAGTTGAGGGTCGCTGATTACAGACGAGGACTCTTTGTCTTTAGGCTAAATGCCGAGTTAATTACAATTATGATCTCTCTATCTTTACATGTTCACGGAGTTGACCTTTCATTTTAAAATCATCCAATTTTCGACCCTTTTTAAAATTTGTAGACGCAAAACGTTGTTGTGACAATTTAGTCAACACTCATGAACTTTCAAAACAATTCCTTAAAAACTTCACTTTCTACTTTAGAAATTATTCATTTCTATATTTCAATCAATGACATTTAAATAATTAATCCATCAAGGAGGATTGGGCAACCTTTATTGTCAAGTATATCAGTGAGTTTCATTTTCTTTTTCAACAATTTTCATTTGCATTTTTTAATTTTGAGTTATTTTAAACCGTAATTGGTTGTGCTGAAAATTCTACGTTAATTAATTTTTTGTTTCATATTATACGACAGAGGAGAAAATGTTGCTGGAAGATTTATCAACTAGATGTCGGATAGCTTGTTAGGAGTCCTGTTAAATTTAGGTGTTTTTTTGTTGGTAATTGTGGCTGTTTTTAGGTGTTTCTTTTTTGTTTTTGCAATTGTGGATTGATTAATATTATGATCAATTTGTAATGATATTATGATGTATGCAATTTGCTATATTCATATTTCAGTATCTTATTATAGCTTTTAGATTGTAGATTTAATTATAGCGTTTTTTTTGTAGATTTAAATAAAAAAAATACGTAACTTTTATTAGCGCTTTCTGTAAAATGCTAAGAAATGCATGTTTGAGTAGAAGGGCTACAATAGCGCTTTTCAGGAAGCGCTAAGAAATGGCTTTTACAAAACGACTTTAATAGCAACAGAATAAGGCTATATTAGCGCTTATCTGAAAGCACTATTGAAGCATTGCTATTTAATAGCGTTTTAAAAGTGCTATTATAGGGTTCTGACCTATAATAGCGGGGCTTTCTTAGCGCTTCAAAAGCGCTATTAAACGCAAAAATGAGTGCTATTAATTAAGGGGGTATTTTGTAGTAGTGTCTCTATGACTCCACCGCATTATCATATTGCATGTCATGTCATCTAAAACACTTCATATCACACTTTTTTAGTTTAGAAATTTAAGGGAGAGACCGAAATTTGGTGATTTTATAATTGGGAAACATGAGACCAAAATGTTTTTTTTTTTAGGAAGACCAAAATGTAGTTAATTTTAAAATTTAATTAAATGATAAATAGCCTAATTCTATTTCTTAAGCAATTTTCCGTATGTATTTAGTAAATTGTATCATAATATATCATTAGGCAAAAAATTTATTTTGGTGAATTCATTATTATGCAACATAATTTGATTGCATGAAACTTTCTTTTATTATCCTCCATGTATAATTATTAAGCTAAAATATTTAAGATGCAAAGTGTCACGAGAGAAAGGTGTAAAACTGTTGCATACTAAGGAAGTGGAAATATCAAACATGAACTTTAATACGAGAAAGCCAACCCTCAAAACATCAAAATTTAGTTTCCTCTTTCAGTTTTGACATGTTGTTATTGACCTTGTCATAGTCTCTCGTATCATGTTATTTTCACCTTTCATGTGCTATCATGAATAATTAAAAGAGCAGAGTGAAGAAATGTCACATATACCGTAAACTCTAACAATAACCAAGACCATTCTTCATAAATAGAGGCTTATAGTATTAGTTGTCCTCACAATTAAGATGTCTATTCGATCAATGTCATTTCAACAAAATAATAAGAAAAAAAATTACTTGAAAATTTAAATTTATTTTAAAATAATTAAAATATAAAAAATGACATGTTATTAGAATGATGATCATGCATTCAACAAAACTCCAGAGTATAGTCTTTACAGAAAAAAATATAAGTATACGTTGAAAATTAAGAAGTTTCACAAATTCAATAAAACTAAAGTTATTATAAGCTGTAGAGAGAGTTTGAGTCCAGTGGTTCGAACATTTGGACTATGAACCTTCACATTTAATAACACGAATTAGTTCACAACTGTATCACAAATCGATTAAGAGCTGGGTCTATTAACTAAAAAATCCTATAATTTAGACCGTGAACTTCTACTGAAATGTGTGGATGTTAGTCTTTGTTGAAATTTTAAGTCATTTTTTAAGCTTCACTCCACCGTAGACTATACGAAACAATCCATATAATAACAATTTGTCAATTAAAATGCTATTTGTCCTTAGTTTTTAAACATCCATACACCATCTACCTATACCTAGAAATATGTACTTTTGAATATAGCCAATCAAAACCACCTTGGATCCGAAAAAACAAGTTTTTCAAGTTAAATGTTAAACTAAACCAAAATATAATAACTAAAAGAGGTGACAGGTAAGAGATTATAGACAGGTGTGTATAATATTAAAAAATTAAAAGGGTTGTTCTTCTGTAACTCTCAGTCATTGCCAGTACATATGCCAGTTTGGAAATACATATTTATTTCCCTTTTCAAATCCCATTAATAATGCTTTCAATAACACTCTGGCATAGCTTTCATACAGCTTGTCACTGAGATCTCTTCTAACACCACAAAATGCTTTCAGTTGGTAAGGAGTTGGCTTATACCTCGTAAAATAGTGAGTTTAACTTTCACCGTTAACGTGAAGACTTTGTTGGTGTAATCTACTAACTATTTTTCTCAATGCGTTACGAACTATGGAACATGATTGAACTCTTCGGGACCCAACTCACCTAAATTTATTTTTTTATTAAATAAAAAATCTCTTCTCTCATCTCCCACTCCTTAAATTCATGTTAAATTCCCTCTCACTCCAATCTGTTCACATCATTTTCATCTTCTCACTTTTTTTCTCTCCAATAAACTCATCATCACCAACAATGCAAGACTCAATTGGAATTCCTGCATGTTTTTCTTCTGCGAGTGATGATCATCATCACCATGGAGCTGTGATACGTTCAGGTAAAACTGTTTACATGTCAGTATACAGAACAAAGTTAGCTGGTCACTGCCGTTTGATCACAATCACATGGTGCAAAAACTTGATGCTTCATGGTTTATCAGTAACAGTCGAAAACCCTGAAAAGGAAACTCAATATAGCTGCAAGGTTGAGCTAAAACCATGGTACTTTTGGAGGAAACAAGGTTCAAAACGGTTCACGGTAGATGGAAAAGCAGTTGATGTCTTTTGGGACCTTAAATCTGCAAAATTCAGTGGTGAAACTGAACCAACTTCAGAGTACTATGTAGCAGTGGTTTGTGATCAAGAGGTTGTTTTGCTTCTTGGTGATCTAAAGAAAGAAGCTTACAGAAGAACTGGATGTAGACCATCACTCATTGATCCAATTCTTGTTTCAAAAAAGGAACACATCTTTGGTAAGAGAAAGTTTTCAACTAAAGCTAAGTTTCATGAGAAAGGTAGATGTCATGAGATTTCTATAAAGTGTAAGAACAAAGGAAGTAGTAATAATGTTGTTGGAGATGGAGATTCTGTGATGATTGGTGGTGTTCAAGTTCAACCAGAAATGGAGATAAGATTTGATGGGCATTTGGTGGTTCATGTGAAGCACTTGCAATGGAAATTTAGAGGAAATGAATTGATTCATCTGAACAAAATGAGAATTGAGGTATATTGGGATGTTCATGATTGGTTATTTAGTCCTGGTTTAAAACATGCTTTGTTCATTTTTAAACCTGTTTTTACATGTCATTCTATGTCACCATTTTCTTTATTTTCACCATCTTTGTCATGTTCATCTTCTTCCACCACTCCATTATCAAACGAGACAAGGAGTAGTACTTGTGAGTCAGTGGAGGGCCGTAGTGTCAGTGATTCTTTATCATCCTCATCAGAGTATTGCTTGTTTCTATATGCTTGGAAGGTTGAATGAAATGAAAAGCATGTATCAGACAATATGTCTCTTCGTCACGGTGAATTTGACAGAATCACAATAACATTATAATTTTGTTATATAGTAAACATGCAGTTAAGTGGGGTGTGGGGCCAAAAAGGTATATAGGAGTTAGCAACAGCTGGGATTGGAGAAACAAATGTACATGATGGACGGAAGTAATTGAGATACAAACCACGTGCCCAACAATAATTCTTCGTCCAGAGGCATCTCTGTCTACATCTGTTATCTACTCCTTTGAAAAATAATACTCTTTACTATTTTGATCTAATGTTGAAATCAGAGCTATATTTGTATCGACCAGAGGTGTATGTTGTCTAATTATATTATAATAGTATATAGTATATATAATTATGTAACAGAAATTATATAGACAACAGATTACTGAACTGAATGTCTGTATTTGGCCATATAATATATAGTTCATGCATGTGAATGAGAGTTGGTGTCCCGGGAAGTGAGGACTAGTGTTTGGTGGTGATGTTAGACATTAGGATCACGAGAGAAAAAATATCAACAGTTTTGGATATATTATATAGAAATTAAGGAAGGTTGGTTTGATAGTTAGGAAAACTGACAATAGTGTTTGCATTTTTGTTAATTTGATAATGAAATAATTTTGTCTATATGCACCACGGGTATTAATTCACATCGTTATCACTTTCGGTTAATTAGATTATCAATTTACTACTGTTATCTGATAAAAAAAAGATATGGTTTGGCTGCCCAATTTCAATTAGTTTAATCCTTTTCATTTCATAAATTGTAAACAAAAGTATGTTTGCCTGTGTGGTCCTTTTATACGGTTCCACAATTACCTACGTTCACATAAACACCTCAACATAACTTAAATTATTAGGTACTTGGAGTTTCGTTGGATCCGTACCCGTCAGGCAAAATTTGTTTAACATTTGAATTTATTTTAATATAAATTAATATAAAAATATAATATGACATTAAATGATTGAACGAAAGATACATACTCAACCAAACCTTATAGCTACCATTGTGTTCCCTCATTCATAATATGAAATAAGATTACAAGAATTTGTAAACCAACTCAATAAGTGAATAGCCCTACAACACTCTCACTCAAAAATTAAAATTATAAAGAAACATAACCACTCACATATCAAATGATCATCCACATCCTCCTCTCAACATGATTGGGGATGCATAAACTTTCACATGATTACCCAAGAATGGAAATGCTTCAACTATTCATGAGTTCACCCAAGTGCAACCCGTGATCATGAGATTTTCAAGTGTAAAGATATATTCATCCATCTCTTAGAATGTACTCCCTTTGTACTTAATCTTCGGTCATTTAAGGTTTGAGCACAAATACTAAGAAGTAATAAAATTTGATAAGTTTAGACCTTAATTAACAACATTCATTTAATGTGTGCTTTTCGTTTTTGTAAGAGGTAGTCCAAATAAAAAACATCATTAATTGTATTTGTATCTTGATTTCCTGAAAGAACCAAAGTGTTGAGACAAAACTAATAGTACTAGTTAAAAGGACCAAAGATTAAGATGGAGGGAGTACCTCTTGAAGTTCCAACATATCTTCCCTCAATTAAAATTTCTGAACTTCTAACCATCACAAGACTAAGTGCCTCCGCTTGTAGACTTAGCAACTCCACTTCAATAACCTTGAGTGTGTTCCCTGCCACAGCTATGATCTCAACATTCATATAGAAATATTGACCAACTTGATCAAAAAATATATATACAGATATTGATCAAATGATCACCTACACTCTCCTTTCTCTAGACCTTAGTTGGGATACATCAACTTTCCACATGATCATCCAAGGTCTAAGACACTTTTAACTCTTCATAAATCTTTCTATTTATGGGAGAGGAAAACGAGTTCAATTCACAAATATAGCTTGGTGGACATTAATCATCTCACCATTCTAAGTAGCTTCACTACAATTTTTCAAGAATCTATATAATCTCTTCATCTATTAAAACATGCTCTAGCTTTTCCCTACTTGCATTAAAATTTATTATTGTTTGAATATTATAAATGATTCCCTACAGTACTTGCCTAAGAGTAAAGTGGAAGGTCTGAAGTAGATAAAAAGCAGTCAAATAAGCAGTAATTCAGTACGAAAGTGATAAAAATATGCAAATAAATCTAATAATACACAACAACAGTTACATAATCACAACAAACAAGGTTTTCGCTGAAAATATGCCAAGCGATCAAGTAAAATTTGACAACAGTTTTACAATACCGATTAACAAATCACATAGGTACGTAACAACCCCAATAATGCTTCATGTTGCATTCTTGCCTCTCTCAAAAGGAAGGAGCAGTTGATTCAAGAACTTGCAAGTTAGCAGTACCAGTTACAACCGTGTTATTCCAACTTGGGCAGTACTCTAATGAGATCATAGGTATACTCTAAATTATTGATTAAAGAATGTGCGTCTTCTAAACATCATGTCATTCAAATTGAAATTATTGATGATCAAAATGCATGTCAGTATTCGCCATCCTATCAGTTCCTACAAGTGATATCCTGTCATCATAGACACAAACGCTTCCAAATGCATCTGTACCAGGAGGACATTCAAGAGCAGCTTCAAGAACTCTATGGTGTACCCCATGAGAATCAATGGAATACCCACCTTTATGATCGTGTCCAGCAAGAACGGCTTTAACACAACTGTATCTGTGTATCAAATTCATCACTTCATCACAATTCCACAATAGAGCCTCCTCGGATGTTGCACAAGGATCTAGAGGCAGATGGCACGTGACAACCACCTTCTGTTTCAATTTGGTTGCATCCTGGAGAATACCATCCAACCATTCCATCTGTTCCTTTCCAACACCTCCGTTAAACATAAGAAACCTTCTTTCAAGCCCCTTTAAATTATTTGGACTATTCTTATCTTCATTTGGATTCTTCTCCCTAAGCAATTTCAAGGCCTCCAATGTTTTTGGATGATCCTGAGGCCAACCAATGGCACTGATGTCATAGCTATCCAGAACTACAAATCTGTATTCTGGCACAGGTGAGAAGTCATAGTAAGCACAACCATCAAGGGTTGGGATCTTCAATAATGGAAGTAATGTGCTTCGAGGAAGATTATAAAGACAGTGATTGCCAATCATATGATACACAGGTCCCCTGAACATTTCAAATTCATCCACAACTTTCTTTACAGCATTAATAGATTGGTCTTTGGGACAAAACCCATCAACAATATCTCCTAAATTAATCACAAACTTATGCTTCTGATGAGAATTCCATTCTTTCACTGCTCTCTGCAACACAAGAATACTATGCCTATAATACCGCGGTACACCAAGGAATGAGCGGCCATCAGGAATGTCAGCGTATTGGACGTCTGAAATCAATCCAAAAGAAAAAAGAGGCTGTGCAGTAGCAACCCCAGCGGCAGACACCATGGTGTCTCTCTCTATGAGCCCCTGTATACATATAACATCTATCATGTCAGAAAAGTAGTACTTTCCAAGCCCAATTTAAAGAAAAACTAACAGGAAACCAATCATTTCATTCAACCTCTAAGCAAACATCCAGAGGTGGATAAGGATTAAGAAACAAATTATACAGCAAGTAGTTTCCCTTTACTGCATAACAGCCTACTTGGGGATAAGTCCATCGATCTGAGTTAGTCAAAAATGTAATTTTCATTCCGTATGTTTTTCCAATTTGTACAAATAAAATTTAAACATAGGTAACAGATATAACTTGGATATACTAGAGAATAAGTTTTTAAGAATCGTTTTCCGGTTTGAAGCATGAGGATGATAGAAGTAATAAACACAAAACAATGGCAATTGGTGAAATTAAGAATAAGGATAGTTTTTGGGGATGAACCTGTTAAGGACGACAATTGTTTTTAAAATACTTTTCCTGTACGGCTGCAAGTAAGACATTACTTAGGTGGGTTTGGGAGCGAGTTTAGGAGCTTACTATGTGTTAGGGGGAAGATGGATGAAGATCAAACGGTGAAAGACTAAGACGATGAAACATTAGATATGTTGTTCAATTTAAAGATAAAGAAATCAGCATTAAACAATGGTTGAGAAATCTTTACCTTGGATTCTACGTCCTATGTAATCATAAATTTTGTTTTATCTATGTATCAATGGTATCATTAGCACACACGGACAGAGGTTGAATTAAAAAGAATAAATTTTTAAATTTAAATTATTTTTCTTTTATCCTATAACTGAGGTATATACAGCAGGTTGCAGAAAATAGCAGTTTGTTCAAATTTCACTATGTAACAATGATATAGCACTTACACGACAGTCTTATGATCTAAATAGTATATTGAGGAACAATAGGGATTAGTTGAATTTCAATAAAGTGATGAGCACGCGCGCGATCTGATTAGAGTAGACAGTTGAATTGATAAGACTAAGAGTTGAGAATAGGGAAAAGAGAAGCATAGACATAGACATACATACCGGTGTAAGTTAGGAAACAAACGGGAATGAGTAAGGGTTGGTTGTCGGAGAGAGAGACAAGGGACTGGGAACCTATTCTTAGAATCTGCTGCCATACATGTTACCCACTCACTCCAACGCTTATTTAACACCATGATGATCATTATGAGTGATAAATAAATGTATCAGAAGATGGTTGGTTGATTCCGTGTCCTCGTACCCTCCTTCCTTGCTTGTTTTTTATTTTATTTTAATTAATTGCCAAATGTTTTTTATTTTTTGAGTGTTAACCGCCAAATGTTTATTGTTGACTAAAATTTAATAAGGATGATTTTGGATTTTTAACATAAAATTGAGGAGGGTAGTTTTGTCAAAGTAATCAAATTAATCACGGATTTGGCTTCACTCCATTCTTCCCCCCTCCCCTCTAAAACACTTTTATCTTTAACTCAAATCAATTGAGCTACTCAATCATACTTCATTTATTACTATATGACTAATGTGGTTCAACGAAAATAAGTTTTAATTAAATGATTGATCTCAAGTGGTTAATAAGCTTCACCATATGATTAATTGTTCGGAAAAACTCAAGTTTCATTTTTAGGTGAAACAATTCAACTTTAATATCATATTTTCCTTACCTCTCATAATATTATAAAATTTTATAAATTAACAAAAATAATTTTTTTAAAAAAATATGAATGAGTCGACTAGATTTTTTTTTTTAATAAAAGTCGTATGAGTGACTAAATAAACATATGATGATATATTATATGCAAATGTAATCTTAAATGACAAAACTACCTTTTTAATAAAATTTTAAAAATTAAATTAATTTTATTCTACAATAATCTAATTTCAATAAAATTTTACCTTCCTAGATTAGAAAATAAAAAAATTACCATGGTGATAAAATCACACATGCTAGTTCAATTTTATGAAAATTGCTGTTCACACATATCATAAGGCTGAGAAACACATGTAAAAGATGAAATTGCCCCTCGACAGTTAACTGTCGAGGATTTCCTAAACCGGCTGCAGTTAACTGCCGAAAAAAACAATTATGCAAACAGTGGGTTCTGCATAATTGTAAACATTTTCAAGCCATTTTTCGGCCAGTTTTTACCTGTAATTAAACCAGAACATTTCCAAATGCAATATAACTCATGCAACATTTAAACTCAATGATAAACAAGAAAAATACAATATCTTTTACAATTGTCCATAATTAAATCAAACCGACATTTGGTTCAAATTACACAAAGGTTTGAAATTCATCAAAACGTTACATAGTGTCCCTAATTAAGTGTCCATAATAAAACAACACATTACAACTCATTACATATCATTAAATTAAACAAAACATTCAACGCAATTGCATATGGAACGAACATACGTATATAATATATTATTTTCCACCATATTCCGAAACATAAATCTGATGTCAAGGCATATAGCTTGTTGTTTTCCATGCGTATTTTTCTCTATCTTCTCCTGGGTCAATGCATGACATTTGACCAAACAAGTGATGTGTATATTGATTTTCACCAAGGTGCTCAAAATAAGTGTTAAGTTGTGCCTTCAAATCATCAAGAGAGTCGGTCGGCGTTATCATAACCTTAATTGTCTTTTTAAAAGCGGAGTGCCTAACATGGCCTTCAATTTTTGCAACCTCAAACATGTTTCACTTCACAAAAGCTTTATGAAAAAAATCATACATTACGATGAAATTAAATGAAATGTAATAACGAATAAATCAAATGCGTAAACATTATAACGAATAAATAAGTATTGCACCTAGTTTCACCACATAAAAGTCATATTCTCATATGAAGTAGTGATATTTGAACAACCATTTTTGACAACTATCATGACAACTTCTTTTTCCTCTCTTTCTATTGGTCAAAAACAATGGAGAGAGAAAAAGAAAAAGAGAGAGTAAAAACATAATGTGAGTATGAAAAGAGAGTTGTTAAAAAGTTGTCACAAAATAGTTGTACAAATATCATTTCTCAAACAAAAAATATAATTTGGTGTTAATTAAATAAAATAAATAAGATTAATAATAAAATTGGAAAATTGTTGTTCACACATATCATAAGGTTGAGAAACACAGTTAACTGCCGAGAAAAATGTTTCATCAGATGAAACAGCCACCTGCCCCCTACACACTATTTCATCATCAACTTACATACATCTTCCATCCAATCCCCAAATTCAATATTTTTTTTCATCAAATCTTGCTCCAAAATCATTGAAGCATCAAGCATAGGAGGTATCAACACACTTTTGACGTAAAAAAACAGGTATTGAGCATTTTAAT
>Ga0228710_1005784_pt1 | contig 19078 bp, 9 predicted proteins | sample MedpolnodulmetaG_FD_177995 | JGI IMG/M metagenome (GOLD analysis project Ga0228710, IMG submission 177995) | Root nodule microbial communities from Medicago polymorpha collected in Santa Monica, California, United States - pink nodules | ecosystem: Host-associated > Plants > Roots > Nodule...
CCCCTTTGTTGCAAACTTGCATTAACCTAAAAACCTCTTTTTGAGTGTTATCCTATTAGTTCCTATAAGAATGGGTGTGCGAGGCTTATCTGTGTCCGAGTATTTCGCCCCGAATCCTTGGCTTTATCAGTAGCCAAATTGAGTTACATATCTCGATTTTTTTTTTGGAGCTATAAATTTATAATATATACTACATAACATTTAATCAATCTAGCGCAATAAGAAGAATAGATAGATGAACACGGCACTCCGTGCCTGTCTATTTGTTCTTTTTATTGCATTAATGGGTATAAATTATGAACAATAGTTTTATTGAAATTTTTATTAAAATTTATTTGATTTTGAATAAAATTATAGGAATATATAATATATATTTTGCATTTTCAAATTGTAACAAATTAAACTTATCTTTTTCAATGATACCAACAATATAACAAATATAATATACATTCTGTAACCAAAAAAATAAATATAAATTCTTATCTTTTCCAATGACACCAACAAATAGACATTCTTATGGTCAAATTTGCTTAAGGTGTAATTAAAAAGAGAAAAAGTCAACCAAAAACGTTCTACTTGTATAGATAAAAGAAGTTTATCTCCTTCGAAAATATTTTTTTATCAAAAGTAAAAGGGTTAATTATTGAAATTGAGCGTGTAATATATGCGGAGTCTGAAAAATGACCTTGTAAAATAAAAAACACATATTTTAACCTAGTAATGTGAGATTCTTCTTATTTTTGACCTTGTAATATAGTTGAAGTCCAAAAACGCATCTTGGAGCTTGAATTTTTCCAGGCATATTTAACACTAAAATATGATTTTACACAAAAAATAAGAATTTTCAACTAAGGATGAATTAATTATGACTTTTTAAAACGCCAAAAACTCAAAACGAAACAACGAAAACCCCAACCTAAAAATCGAATTTTTAGATGATTGTTTGCAGATGCATTTATATAAACACATAAAAAGTATCTACGAAGTTTCGTATCATTTCAAAAATGTTTCAATTTATTTTTATTTTTCAACCAAAATGTGCAAAATTGTAATTTTGTTCCGATTTAACGTATACTTACATGTCAAATTCCGTTCTCTAATTTTGTAGATATGGTTAGAACATGATAAGGACCTTCACCATGAAATTTTGGAATTTTTAAACGAGACAGAATTAATTATGAATTGTTTAAAAAATTCATAATTATGGAGAATAAAAATTCATAATAAATTAAATTCGTCCGGTCGACCGTATCTAATTTTTGTGTAAAGCCATGTTTTAACATCCTAAAGATTTCAGGAAAAAATCATGAAAAAAATTTAATATCTAGATCACTTTTTTAGACCACGTATATATTATAGAGTAAAAAATGAGAAGAATATTAAATTACAGGGTAGAATATGTATTTTTTTATTATACAAGGTTATTTTTCACACACCGCGTATTTTAGAGGGTCAATTTAAACAATTAACCCAAATAGAAAATAATAACTTTGCTTTTTTAAAATAGGCTGGATTGTGAATACCATTTAGATTAGGGATTCGTGAAACATACCATTGAAAATTGAAACGAGAACCCCTATTTCCAAACATATCGTCCCGTTTCTATTCCATTTCTCGCGATCCAACAAACTCACTTTAGTCGTAGAGAAATGGCGAAGGGGAACGAGGGCAAATACCGAATCTCCGACGCCATTACTTCCACCCAAACCCTAAAATCCGTTCCGCTATTACCCACTCTTTCCTTCGATCTGGTCACAGAAATTTTATGTAGGCTACCTGTGAAACTCCTCCTTCAACTTCAGTGTCTCTGCAAATCCTTCAAGCATCTAATTTCTGATCGTAAATTCGCAAAGAAACACCTTTGCATGCCAACCAAGCGCTACCACCTCATGGTATACTCTGCCAACAATTCAGGTGACTTCGTTCTGTATGATTCCTCAATCCTATCGGTTCTTTCTGGTTCTACTATTACACAAACACAACTCATTTACCCTAATAGTCTAGGATATGGATACATACTCTCGCTCTGCTCTTGCGACGGCATCCTTTGTTTAACCATATTTAATCGTAGTTCTCCTATTTTGTGGAATCCTTCCACTAGAAAATCGAAGATATTGCCTCCTTTGACTTATATACAAAGAGACTACACTTTTTGCTCATTTAGCTTCGGGTATGATCATTTCATTGATAATTATAAGATTATTGGTATTTGCAAAAATCAAGTTTCTGTTAATACTCTGGGTAGCGATTATTGGAAAAGAATAGTGGACTTTCCTAATCATTTCTTCATTTTTGGATTGGGAATATTTGTGGGCGGAACCGTTAATTGGTTGGCAAGGGATTGGGCGAGGGACGATTCCATTTTAAATAGTCACGAGCGATTCATTCTTTCTCTTGATTTAAAAAAGGAGTCATATGAAAAGCTTCCCCAACCTGATTTGGAGAAGGATTCGTGGGGTCCGGATTTGTGGACCTTAGGTGTGGTGAGGGATTGCTTGAGTATCTTTGCAAGTAAATTTTATTTTCTAGATGTTTGGATTATGAAGGAGTATGGACATAAAGAGTCTTGGACTAAATTGTACAGTGTTCCTAAGCTTCAAGCTCGTGATTTTGTTGCTTGTAACGCTTTATATATTTCTGAGGATGGCCAACTACTTGTGGATTTTTATGAGAAGGGAAGTGGCAAAATGAAGTTGGTTGTTTACGATTCCAAAAGTGGTACTTCGGCTTCTGCAAGTCTACATTGAAAGTTTGATGTCACTTTAAGCACAAGATGAAACTACAGTATATATAAGGTTAGTTTTTGTTTGTTTTATTTAATTTATGCTTTATCTGACTATTGGTGACTTGTTGGATCATTGTTGTTTAATAATTGATGGAATCTACAGGTTGAAAATTGATTTTATTTTCAATTGTTTGGTTAATTTGAGTTTTTCATTCTCTCGCGTCTGCATTATATTTTAAGTAGTTCACAATCACGAATTGCATTACAATGTTTGTCGCGTCTTGCAGAAGTTTCTTAATGTTTGCTTTAAATCTTGCACAATGCATTGTGAACTACACTTTATATTATATGTTATATAATACTATTATGTCAATTTTTTAAAGAATATAGAATATTAAATTTTAGCTTATTTGTAAGTTTGAATATAAGTTTTTTTTTTCTGATTGGAAATCATTATAATTTTAACACGGTCATTTAAAACATATTATACCTGAATCAGCTGGCTTTGCAGTGACGAATATTTGTTTCACTTATTTCGTTGGCTACTATATGTATCATTTTGAACGTCACATGTGTATATTTCAAAACAAGGAGTCATCAACCTTTCTGATGCTTGACATAGTGAAGCTTCATTTTTGGTGGTTGTTGAAGGCTCATAGGCCAAATTTCTTTTTCGATATTCATGCTTGATTGACTAATCCCTTTGTTTGTTTAGGATTCTCCACCTTGTAATGCCGCTTTTTGGCTTTTTGTTTTCTGGCATTTTGCTAGCAGTTTTCTGAGACTTTGCTGAGATGGGCTAGAAATTGTTTGAGTAATATTTTCCTAAGAATATGAATATTGTTTTAGGAGTGTGGATATTTGTGTGTTCATGTTGACTAAACAGTGTCAGATAGAGTAGGAGATTGGTGCATGTTTTTTCTGATTTAATGTTAAACTTCATAATTCTACATAAATTATGAACCAAGTTGATATTGTAGTAGTTTTGGGTAGTTGTTCGCAGCATGTATAACCACACCTCAAATCAAACCAACAGTATATTTAACCTAGTAGGGATTGTGAGAGAATAAATAAAATATTTCATTTTCTCTCAAGATTCATTTACTCTCTCAATTTCTATCAACTAATAATTCTTAAAAGATTCAATGTACACACACACATAGAGGTTGAATTAGTGATCCTGATAAAAGCTTTTTATTTATTTAGGCATAATTTATGTGGAATTCTTTCAAGATAATTTTCAGAAAAGGGAAGCAACATTCATCAGTCATAATATCAAGGTTGGAAGAGATCGCAAAGTAACTGAAGCAAAAAATAAAGAAAAGGATTTGATGAAGACTTGACTGGAAGAGGATTTTGTCTAATGATGCTAAGAACTATGTATGGCTCTTATGTAGAATTATAGAAAATAGCACTATCTTCTGTCTACTATCCAAATGATTGCCATGCTTTTTATCCAAGGTACCAAAAGCAACACCATAATAGTTTTGATAATTTTTCAGTGATGTTTTAGTTCTCAAGTCTCTCATTCGATGTCAATTTAAGGGTGTAGTTTGCCTTTTTTTTAAATAAACGGGGTTTATCATTTTCCTTCCAGTTGTACCCTTCATTTAAACTATTTTATTTACTATATTAACATTTTTAAAAATTCTTTAATTTTATTAGTATTAAGCAATGAAGCAATGATAATAAAAGTAACCTGTTACTTTTATTGGGTATAAAAATAAATAGTCCAACTTGGCCAAACAAAAAATAGTTCAAATAAAAACTTAATATAAATATCACAGATCTAATCAGTTATAATAATATATTTAAGTGCTTTTTTTATTATTGGTCAAGAAAAATATTGATTTATATAAGAAAAAAAAATCATTTTTAAATTTATGATATTTAAAACAAAGTGTATGTAATTATTTTTTAAGAAAAAACAATGCGTATGTAATGTATCTCTGATCTTAATTGATTTCTTCTTTTGGGTAATGAATATTTGATTTCTTCATTAACACGTTTAGATTTACATCGTTGTATAATTATTTTTCGGTTTAGTTACTCGGTCCTTAAACTATTTAGAAATTGTTTTTGAAAGTACTTTGATATTTTTAAATAGATCTTTAAATTAAAGAAGATTTGTAATTCTGACAATCGCTGGACAGATGTTCTACGTTATGTCCGGGATACCAAGAATGTTTTAATTGAATGTCCTGGCCACTAGATATAACAGTGCAGAACAATAAACAATAATAAAGTAAAGTGCAAGGTAGGAAGAACACAAGAGATTTCGTAACCCAGTTTGGGGAAACATCACCTACATCTGGAAGCATCCATGTCAAGAAAGGAAATCCACTATTAGGACCGTCTCTGACAATTCGGAGGCCCCATTGTAATCTTGACAATTTTAATTTGAAAAGTATTGAAAAAAAATTCAACACCGCTTTGAGTGACAAACAACTACTTTTTAGTTAAATATATTTGCAATGGTGCAAACATGACTTTTACCTACGGACATATAGACATCTACCTACGGACAATGTATAATTGACAGTGAAATAGTTGAATTATGGATTTTTACCTACGAAAAATTGAAATTTAGTGATGGTTTTGTCCGTAGGTACAATTTTTTTCCCCCTTTTTTATCAAATTTTGAGGTCCCTTTAAGTTTGAGGCCCCTTTAAGGCTCTCCATAGCTATGAGATCCTCTCTCACTTTCTTCTCTCAATCACAACCCCTATGATTAACTCAATCACAATTACAATCAAACTTGAGAACAACTTCATTAAACAAAACCAACTCTTGCAATATGCACTTGAGCGGTTTACAACGAACAATTGCAGCTCAACAAAACAAATCAGTTCAGTGCATCAATGTGATACAAAGAGAGGTATACAAATAACAAAGACTCGAAACCCGAAGACTTTTTTTCTCAATATGACGACTTCGATCACAACTCAACTAAAACAAACTATCTCTATGCTTTCATAATCAATGGTAGCACACAGAGAGGTATACAAAATAAAGCACAAAAACTTAACAACGAAACTCTAATAATATGTTTTTCTAATCCTAATTTTGTCAATAGAAACTAGGTTTTTTCTTCAATCGGGCTAAACCACAACCAGTAGACCATAAATGTATATATGGTCTTCACAATCTTCTAAGAGCTAATATATTATTTCCTAAAATGTTTGGGACATTAACTTCAAAAACAGGACATGATATAACCGACAAATGCAAGCTACTTGAAACACACGCCTCTTGAAGCACAAATCACGTGAATAAAATATTCCATCAAATCTTCAATGATTTCACGCAAAAATACAATCTTCCAAGAATGTGAAACAAAGTATTTCACCTAGTACAGGATGTCGTAATCACATGTCTTGCACATCTGGTCCATAATTTTACTAGAACTTCTTGTTTTAACAAAATGCAGCCAACACAATATAAAAACCCAACAAAATTGTAATCAAATCCTTCAACTATTATATAATATTCAATTAGATTATTCCATTAAAAACATCTCAACTTAATTAATTTTACGCATAAGCATTAAATTTACTCATTGACAAAAAAAAAAGAGTAAATTAAACAGTCATGAGTTGACATGTCGTATACATAATTGACTAACTGATAACTAATGTTTTTTAGTAGAAGGACCTAATTAAAAATTATGTTATACAACCTTTTGTAGTTTAGCAACCTATTTAAAAAAATTGGGTTAATATTGCTTATGGTCCCTCTAATTGAGCAAATTCCGGTTTTAGTCCCTGTAAAAAAAATGTATACATGTCAGATTCGTCCATTTTTGACCCCTCATTTATACATGTCAGCAAAATCTTCACACGTGGTACGCTGACTGTGTAATTTTTTACTTTTATGATTAAATTTATTTCCATGTGGCTTCTCTTTAATTTATACTTGTTAAAAAAAACAAAGGGTTAATAGGTCTTTACCCCCTGTAATATAGGTCATTTTCTGTTTTCCTCCCTGTAAATTTTTTTTTTATTTACCCCCTGTAAAAAAAATGTTTTGATTTACCCCCCTAATAGGGCAAACAAAAAGCAATTTTATTTTTTTTCAAGAAATTTTCGTTTTTGTTTGGCCTATTAGGGGGTAAATCAAAACAAAAATATTTTACAGGGGGTAAATCAAAAAAAAAAATTACAGAGAGAAAACCAGAAATGACCTATATTACAGGGGGTAAAGACCTATTAATCCAAAAACAAAAAAAAAACATTATTAAATTAGAAATCTAGAAAACCCCAAATCTTTATAAATAATCCCTAAAAATACAGAAATTGTTTTTCTTCATCGTCTTCTTTGTCTTTTCATTATCTTAAACAACAACTTCTTCCACCCAGATTTGAATTTGATTCTTCTTCTACTTCTTTGATTTGATTTCGTTTCCTTAATCAAATTCGATTTTCGGTCTCGTTTCTATTGTTTAGATTAATTGAACCTAGAATAATCCAAAACACACAATATGAAACACTCAAAACAAAAATAGAATTACAAAAACCATAGTTTCACCTTTGGTCCCTTCAAATTCTATCTTCTTCCCTTCCAAGTTGTTCATGCTCTAAACCTAGAAACGCGGATCAGTGAAGAAGGAAACACAACTGTTTGAGCTCTATGGTATTTGGAACAAGATTTGGTTGAAATTGGGAGAAATTGAAGGAAGAAGAAGAAGGAGTCAAAGAAAAGGGAAACGGGAAATACAACAACAACAAAAACAACAAAGCAACAACAAGACATCAAACAAAATGAGATGGAGAAAGATTGGTGAGAGAAAGGGAGAAAAATCTTAAAATGGTCAAATAAAGAAAAAAGATAAACAAATTTTTGGGGTTTGGTCACTAGAGAGAGCACCAAAGAGGGGAAGAGAAGAAAATAGAGGACTCAAAAAGAAGAGAAGAGAAGAGAAAGAAGAGAAGAGGGGGGATGAAGAGAAGAAAGGGAACCGAGAGTGAGAAGAGAGAAATCAGATTTTTCTAATTGAGTTTTAATATATTTTTTATTTTTTTAAAATAATTATTAATTAATAAAAAAGGCAGACCCCAAAAAATAAAATAAAAAAGAATTAAAAGCCACATGGATACCAATTAATTATATAAAACAAAAAATTACACAGTCAGCATGCCATGTGTGCAGATTCTGTTGACGTGGTTAAATGAAGGATCAAAAGTTGAGGAATCTGAAATTACAAGGACAGAATCTAATTTTTTTTTACAGGCACTAAAACCAAAATTCGCTCATATTGCAGGGACCAAAAGCGATATTAACCCTAAAAACATTAAATAATTCAAGAACCTACATAATAATAAAACATTATTTATTAGTTGAGAAATGCTAGGAACCCTCTATTTCTAGCACTCTCTCTAACACTCACTCTTTTATTGGGTGAAACTCATGTGCCTCTCACCACTTTATGTGGGATTTATCTCCAATGTGTGGTACCCACATGGATTTCATCCCATAAGAAAATGAGTGTTAAAAAGAGAGTCCCCGTAGCACTTCTCTTATTAGTTATCAAATGCATACATGGAATGTGGTCCAGGACCGGTTAAAACCTTCATGTGATTGAAAACCACAAAAAGTAATCGTGCGATTGAACACCTTCCTGCCATGTGATTGAAAACTTTTCCCTGCTAGGTTTCATAGTCGCCTCCCTTTATCCAGTTTAATTCCTTCTTGCTTCTGTTCGTTCCGTTTCATCGCCAATTTAACCCTCTTTCACGCTGGTTTCCTTTTGTTAATTCTCTCCCATCTTTGGTGGGAAGTAGTTTTTGTTATTCTCTCCCATCTTTGATGAGAAGTAGTTATTGTTATTCTCTCCTTGTGAGAAGTTTTTCTTCTGATTTTCTGGCTTCCAAATTAGTGTTGTCATAAAAGTTATCGAACGTCTTTTTGTCTCTCCCATGGTTACGTCTCCTTGTCGCCGCCCTTGTGAGTGTTTTTACGTTCGTTCAATGACATACTTCTTAGCCTGAACGTTATTTTTCTGCTGTTTATGTCTTTCCCCTTTTCGGTTTTTGCATAATCTCTCTACTGTTCTTGTTGTTTCAATTTAACTACACCCCTTTTCCAATTGATTTGATCTCCTATCATTATCATCATTACATCACCGTTTTAACTTTTATAATAATGCATCAATTGTTTACCTATAGCACTTTGATACAATTTTTTTGCTTCCTTTGGGTTATCAATTGTGTGATAGCGGATATTGATTGCGGCACCCCTTCTTAAATACATGAGTGTCATTATGATAAAGGGTTATTTCTATTTAGGGCTGAATTATGAGTGTCATTAGTTAGAACCGTGGGGGATTGGGTAACCAGAGCGCAGTTCCTGACATAAAATATCTTGTTTGTTACTAAAATCCGACTATCCTCTTCTTACGTGAGACATAGTACACCGAAATAAAATTGAAGAACTTCGCTACATTCTTGGATTTGATGTTTGTTTTTCTATTGATCGTATTGGTAGAAGTGGTGGTTTAGCTCTTTATTGGCGATCTTCTATTAATTGTCAAATCATTGATTATTCAAATAATCATATTACTGTTGAAATTTTAGATGATGAAAAAGGTAGTTGCAACTGACAGGTTACTAAGGTATCCTAATGGGGGTAGGAGACGAGCTGCATGGGATTTCCTTCGGCAGTTATCTCAACAGTCCTCTCGTCCTTGGTGCATTTTTGGTGATTTCAACGATATCATGGATGCGAGTAAGAAACGTGGTAGGACGAAGCGTTCTAACTGGTTGATTAATGGCTTTCGTCGGGTTGTTATGGATTTTGGCTTATCTGATGTTCCGGTTGAGGGTTATCTGTTTACTTGGTTTAAGACTTTAGCTACCCCTCGTGCGGTTGAAGAAAGATTAGATAGAGCATTAGCTAATAACGCTTGGGTTGAACTCTTCCCTAGTGCCAAACTAGAAAATCTTGCTGCTCCAGCATCGGATCACTACCCAATCCTACTTGACCATTCTCCTGTTATTCGGCCTCCTCGTGCCCAACGTAGTTTTCGTTTTGAAAATTCTGGGAAGCTTGAACCGGGTTTTAATGATATGTTGAAAGACAGCTGGTTGTTGCATAATGACCATACGGTCATTAACCGTCTCAACAGGTGTGTAGAAGATATTCATTCTTGGAGTCGGGAGCATTGTAACAAATTGAAGAAAGATATTGATGATTGTCGCAAAAAGCTAGGCCTTTCTCGTATTAATAACACCGGTGCAGATCAAGTTCAGTTGTTGTCCTTGCGTAAACAGATGGCCAAATTACTAATGCAAGAGGATGCATATTGGCGTCAACTGGAAAAAACTCATTGGTATAAGGAAGGAGACCGAAATACAAAATAATTTCATGCCTTTGCTACTGCTAGAAAAAAGGTAAATCACATTCTTTCTCTAGAAAATGATCAAGGTGTCAAAGTTACTGATAATCCTGGAATGAGTAATTTAGCAAAGAACTAATTTGTGGATTTATTTCAAAAAAAGATCAATAATACCACACTTGTGGTGGATGTCATTCGACACTGTATTACTGACAATCATAATGCTTTACTTATTGCACCTTTTTCAAGGGAAGAATTTAGAGATGCAATTTTTTCGATGCACTTAGACAAATGTCCTGGTCCTGATGGTTATAACCCAGGGTTCTATCAACATTTCTGGTCCAATTGTAGTGAAGACATATTTAAGGATTGTTGTGAGTGGTTAGAAACATGTCAGTTCTCGGCTTCTTTGAATGCAACAAATATAGCTCTCATTCCAAAGGGTAACATTCAGACTACTATGAAGGATCGGCGCCCTATAACTTTGTGTAACGTATTGTATAAACTTATCTCCAAAGTGCTTGCTAATAGACTGAAAGTCATGTTACCTAAGTGCATTTCTGATAACCAATCTGCATTTGTTCCGGGTAGGTCAATCCTTGATAATGCCATGGTAGCTATTGAGGTTATTCACTATATGAAGACGAAGATGAGGGGAACTAATGGTTGTGTTGCACTTAAACTTGATATTAGTAAGGCGTATGATATGATGGATTTGGATTATTTAAAGGAGGTTATGCGTAAGATGGGGTTCAATAATAAGAGGATTCATTGGATGACTATGTGTGTTGAGACGATTGATTATTCGGTTTTTGTTAATAATGAAGTGGTGGGGCCTGTTATTCCAGCTCGTGGTTTGAGACAAGGGGATCATCTTTCTCCTTATCTTTTTATTATTTGTGCGGAGGGCCTTTCCTCTCTTATCAGAATTGTTGAGGCTAGAGGAGACCTTAGGGGTACAACCATTTATGGAGGTGCGCCACCAATGTCTCATTTATTATTTGCTGATAATTGTTTCCTTTTCTTTAAAGTAGAAGAGCGTCAGGATCAGGTGATGCAGAATATTCTCACAATATATGAAGCAGCCTCTGGTCAAGCTATTAGTTTGCCTTTAATCTGAGATATATTATAGTAGAAATGTTCCTGTTGTTTTAAAAAATTCAATCACTAATATTTTGGGAGTTCAGTTTCCTTCGATGATCGGGAGGGACCGTACGGCAGTATTTTCATATATTAAGGACTGTGTCTGGCATAAGATAAATTCTTGGACTAGTAAATGTTTATCTAAAGCAGGTCGTGAGGCCATGATCAAATCTGTGTTGCAGGCTATACCGTCATATGTTATGAGTATATTTCTATTACCGTCTTCTATTATTTCTACTATTGAGAAGATGATGAACTCATTTTGGTGGGGTCATAGGGGGCCCAATAGTCGAGGTATCCATTGGATGTCTTGGGAGAAGTTGTCGATGCATAAAAACCATGGCAGCATGAGATTCAAAGATTTAACTGCTTTTAATCTGGCTATGTCAGGGAAACAAGGTTGGAAATTTCAGACAGAACCTGATTCTCTTGTCTCTCGTATTTACAAGGCTCGGTATTTTCCTTCCCGTAGTTACTTGACAGCAAATTTGGGTCACAATCCTAGCTATGTATGGAGAAGTATTTTGAAGGCGCGTTTCATAGTACGTGCTGGGGCGCGTTGGTGTGATGGTACTGGTCATAATATATCTATACTTGATGAACCATGGTTGTTAAATGGGGATCGTAAAGACAAACATATTGTCGGGGGCAAACTTTGTGAGAGATTTTTCTGTGAGTAGTCTAATGAATACCTCATCAAAAGGCTGGAACCAGAAGGTAATTCAAAAAGTTTTTAGTTCTAATATAGCCGACTCTATTCTTCGAACACCGTTACTTGATTAGGTGGTGGATGACAGGTTAATATGGAAAGCCGAAAATAATGGTTTATATTCCGTCAAGAGTGTTTACAGATTATGTATGGAAGAATTGGTGGATGTTTCTCACCTTCGGAGCCCGGGACATTGCTCTGGTATTTGGAGATTGACAGTGCCGCCAAAAATAAAGAATTTACTTTGGTGAATGTGTCGAGGGTGTCTACCTACCAGAGTTCGACTTCAAGATAAAGGAGTGCAATGTCCCGTAAGTTGTGTGAGTTGTGATGACTCATATGAGGATCTTGCTCATATTTGTTTCGAATGTCCTTTAACTGTGCAGGTTTGGCATACAACCGGTCTTTGGAATACGGTTCATAAGGTGTTTCTTGAAAAGAATTCATCAGTTGATGCCATCTTCGAATTGCTGCATCAACTTTCACAAGAATTTAGTCAACGATTTGCAGCTGTCCTATGGAGCCTTTGGAAGCATAGAAATTTCAAGCTTTGGCAAGATGTCACAGAAACTTGTGCTCATGTAGTCGATCGAGCTTGTCACATTATGGAGGATTGGTATGCAGCTAACGATACTATTCCAGCAGCTCGTCGTAACAACACTTCAACAAATTCAGTTCGTAATGATCAGATGACGACAACAACACCGGTAAGACAAAGTGGTTCAGGGACAACTCGAAATTCTTCTGCTACAATGAGTGATATAGGGACGGAGGGAGGGAGTATATAATGTGTTATTCCGCTGCTTTAATTTTGATTAGTTGTTTTACGAAAAAGTGAATTTTTTAGTATGTGTAACACCTATTTGAATAGTTATACATTTTAATAAATAAATAAAAGTCATGATTGTAGGGTGTTACAACAATGGTGTAAGGTGGGGACGATTTTTACCTTTCCCGTACCCATACCCTACTCGTATATACTTACCCATTAACCTACCCATACCCAACACGAATGAGAAACTGAATCTCATTCCCGTCTCCGACAGGTTTGGGTATCCCCACCCCTTCCCCGCAGTGCATATTTTTTTTAATTAGAAAGAAGTATTTTTCAGCCTCGGGCACAATGTTGTAATACATTATCTTGCAAATAGATGATGGCGATCAATGACTATGGTGATGGAGAAAACAAAGACCAAGGGTGTGAGAGGTGGAAGGCGAATAGAGAGAAATTAGAGAAGTGAGTGTCGACTGACAGATTGAAACTTTGATTGTACAAGTGAAATGATTTAGGGTTTAAGTTTCTATTTATATAAAAGGGGTGATAAATTGATTTTCTTCATTAAAGACGAGTTTGGGTAAGCTAGTACCTCATGAACATTGGTTCTAACATTGTGAATTTGAAGTTACAGGTTGGAAGAAAAGTATTTTAATTAGGGAATCCTTAGGAACTAACTCCAATTTGTTTATTAACCTACATTCCCAAATACCTCAATATGTGTGAGTGGTAATATGTAATTTGAATATCTGCTTAGAATTGTTTCAATCTTATGGCAATGTACAATCACATGACGAATGGATTATGGCAAATGCCTTGACCAGTCTCACTGAATTTAAGAGGTACATATGTGTATCTTGGAATTTTAAGTGGTTGACATTAAGATTATTTTCTCCTAGTATGTCCCGCATGCATGGGAGTGGTAAGTTAGTCAAGCCTAGAATGTGAAGAGTAACAATCTGAGCAAAATCTCTAGAAAGATATGTTTCTCTTCTTAAATTCATGTAAGGCTATATTTTTAGTTTGGCGTTGTGATAACGGAGTATCATATGATATTTTAGGCTATGATTTTAATTATTTTATTTGCATTTGAAGCAAAATCTCTAGAAAGATATGTGTCTCTTCTTAAATTTGTATTGTTTCCATCCAAGTTATTGTAATTCACTTTTATCCTAAATCATGAAACTCTATAGATGTTTTGAGTCTTTTTATTGAGAGATCATGTAAATCAACAAAACAAAACATCATGTGAAGAATTAAGGATATGAAAAATAAAGATCAATGGTTTTTAAAAGGTCATTGAAGACCATACAAGATGCAGAAATTATCATTTAGACCAGTGAGGAATTGAATTACTAGATCTTCAAGTAGAAAAATATGCATAGCATCACATCTACACTTATGAGGACATGTGCATGCTGGCCTAGGACTGTGAGAATTCAGTTCTTCCCAAAGCTCTCACATCTCAGTGAAGCAATCAATAACTGATTTAGAACCTTGCTTGAAATTGTTGATTTTGGAATTTGCAACGCGAATATGATCTACCTTTGAAAGTCGTTCTTTGAGATCTTGCCAAACATCAATAGAATTCTAAAGAAATACAATTGTTTATGTAATTGAATAAGTAACAGAATTAAGAAGCCAAGAATGAATTAGGTGATTTCATCTTTTCGACACACTTCGATTCAAGTCAAGAAGTTCAAGAACAACGATTGAACCGTCAATCAAAACTAGCTTGTTCTTGGCATCCAAAGCTTGTTGCATCATTCACGGCCAAGAAAGATAATTGGAACCATTCATTTGAGGAGTGATTATCACAGGGTTAGGACCTTCACTTGAATGAATATCAGTACACTGAAAATGAAAATAGAAGAAGAAAAAATATCCACCGAATCTTATTGAATGACGATTGTTCTTACATTGTGTATATATGTAGAAGTTCTCAATTTAATCAACAATGAGATAGCTTCTCATACAAGAAACCACAATCCTAAATAACTCCTACAAATTTGGAGATGTGTAATTGTCATTACAATTGTTACAACTCGCAGTCTAACTAATCTAACTAGAGATTGAGGTAACTAACTACTATTAGTGCTAAGTATCTTCATTAGTTTTATCGTGTTCATGTAATACGGGGGGAAGAACTTGATGAGTTTATTTGTTTTCTTTTCTATGTGTTGTTTACTTAAGACAGCCATAGTACACCAAAATGTGAAAATACCATACGTGTCATTGCTTAAATGTCTCTTCTTATTGGTTTAGATATTCATGGTTTACGATTGACTTGGCTATAAGAATATTGAGGAATATTGAGTTTGCATTATATTATTGATGTTTATTTATCATCATATATCTACGGTTATTATAAGTGAGTTTCTATTGTAATTTTTAATCTGATCTGTGTAATATGGCTCATAACATGTCATGCTATCTCATCAATAGATTACCATACGGTGGCAGATCTTGAGTTTTTTTCTTGGGGATGCCAAACATTTTCAAAATATATATTAAACTGTGTTAAGAATTTGTTGAAGTTATTAATTGAAATAGTGGTAAATTTTGCTTGAATGCAGTGAAGTGGTGCAGGTTCGAGTCCTGTGAACCCACGACCTGTGATACACTTCCCAAGCGTTTTTCCACTAAGACAAGCGAAAGCTAGTAATAAATTACGGCTAATATCATATATATATATATATATATATATATATATATATATATATAGGAGCCTTGGGGGATACCATGGCACCTGCAGGTCCCAAGGAAGATCCGCCATTGTTACCATATATTTCCTACGTTACTAATTATAAGGCTTTGCCAATTTCCAACCATGGAAGACTAAAGAAAAGTCAACCAAACAATACTCACGTTTGAGCTGAAATAGACATTGTAGAAAAAATTAACACCAATAAAATGTGGGTTGTGTCGGACGATCATTCATCTTCGTAAGAATTATCTTCATGTTAATCGCTATAAATGAAATTTTTTATTCTTGTATTTTATTCCAAATAACCTTTGTATAATTATTGAGTAATACCTCAAATTCGTCCTTGAATTTTCACCAATCAGCCAAATTCGTCCCTGAATTTTGCGAAATATCTATTTAGTCCCTGAATTTTACAGACGTCTATCAAAATGGTCCCTCCGTTCAGAAGCTCCGTTAGTGGTGATGATGTGTCTTCTTGCATGTTGTGTTGTCTTGTACACGTGTCAACAAGGCAGCCACGTGTACAAGGACCAATATCCGCATTCCTAAAACAATATCCATTCCATTAGGCGAATATTACTCAGACAATTTCTAGCTAGTCTCAAACCAACAACAATTAAGAACAATGCAATTAAAACTGATTACAATTGAATAGTAACTTACAAGTTCACTATAAGTTTCATAAAGCTAAAGAAGAATTCTTCCTAAAAATGTGAAGTGTATTATAATCAAAAGAGTAAGTGGTGTAAGATCATGTTGCTCACAAAAAACAAGTTCGGTGACTTAAAAAAAGTTAAGGGTCTTGAGAAATGAATTGCAATAAAACGTACGACGAACCCATAACGTACCAACTATGTATACCCCCGTGTACCGAATTCTTTGAAAGTTACGAACGGCACCCGAACCCGTACCAATGAGTTATCATTCTTCAAATCATCGCATTTCGTCTTTGATCCTGGAGGCATACGTATTTCGTCTTCATGGATCGTAACACCAAAATCAACGAAAGTGAATGGGTTCATTACAACTCAGAATCAGATAGAATCGACAGGAAAAGTGCGTTTTAGGAAAGATATTCTGAATGTGTTTGGGAAGTCTATTGTGTTTAGTGCGTTTCTGGATTTGTTTGTGTTTGGAATCTCCTTTTCAGAATTGCATTTGCAGTATCGTGTTTCAGAATCGTGTTCCAGAATCACTTTGCATAGCCACATTTGTAAATAGCGCATTGCAGAAGCGCGCTTGGTAAAGCACTTTCCGATAAGCGTGTTTGCAGCGCGTTTAGAACAAGCTAATTTGGTTTAGAGGAATTTTATCTAGTTCACAGAATCGTGTTCAATTCACTTTGCAAAAGCATGTTATGGAGAAATTCGTTTGATTCAAATTTTAGAAAAACTATTTTTTTAAGGCATGTTTTGTATAAGTTGTTCTTGGTTCAGAATGATATACATAAGCTAGTTCAGATGCGGTTTTGCATAAGTTGGTTTCAGGAAGGTGCGGGGTTCTGTGTAAGCTGGTTCAGATGCAGTGTTACATACGCTGGTTCTGATACTCAAGTGAAAACCTGGATTTTGCATTGGGCTTGGGTTGCTCCCCTTGGTTTTAGTTACAGCATTATTAACTTTGGGATTTGTATTTCAAACTCAAGTAAGATTTCTCTTACCTTGAGTTTGAGGGGGGATGTTGAGATAAATAGAGTTAGTTAAGGTAGTTAGAGTTGGTTAAATGTTAGTTAGAGAGAACTATAGTTAGTTACAAGTAGTGGGTAATTGAGGTCTATAAAAGGAGCAACCATGTACTCATTCATTAATCCTTTTCAATACAATTCATAATGAATTCCAAGGGTTTTCCCTATGTTTCTTCCTATCAATCATACTTCTCCTATGAAGCTAATCTCAATCTCTTCGATCCTATTATTTCTGATAAAATACGTGTATGCAATAAATGCAGTAGAAGAGGGACACGACTGTTTGATAAAAACAAAGTTCAAGATTAAGTATGATCATGAAACACACTATGTAAAAAGATACCTAAAAATGTGTTAATCCATAGTTCCATTCAGCACATGGACCGATGCAAAACTGCAAATACAGGCCTAAAATTGATGCAAGATAAGGTCTAAGTTTACTTATAAACTCCATTCAAATTGTTTGCTTATCAAAAGTAAGAGATGAATACTTCTCTCCTACAGCCCATGATCAAACACACAAGGCAAGTTAATTTATTAGATATGTTATACATACCTTATTACTGCTATGGATTATCCAAGCAACAAAAATGCATCGCATGATTGGAAACCACTTCCAGTGGTCCAACATTGCATCTTCCAACTTTGCTAACCGAACGATGAGCTCAATGTGATCTATTAACAATCAGAGTTCAATGTTTATTAAACAATGTTTCTGAACAAAATATTCTTCTGACCATTGTAGGAAGTAACGACATATGTAGCAGTAGAGATCAATTTGTGGTTCTTTACTGTTTCTCATTTGTAGCCATATAGCAAGAAGATTTATTTTCCCCACACAGTTATTTGTCTTGCTTCACTAGCACGAATTTTCTATAATATATTCATACATCACACTTGCAACCAAAAATCAAGTATACAAGATAGAAAGAAAAAAAGGAAACAACATGCAATAGTATTTAATAGAACTTTCCGAAAACAAGCATAATAGTATAGTGTCAAACACTCACATCAACCTTATTTTAAATAGGAAGTAAAAAAAAACTATCACACAATCGAGAAAATAACCACACCAACATGTAATTAGGACATTTGCACCATCTGATTCATGGTTGTACCATGGTTCCTCCTCGTTCTTGTTCTCCTTGTCACTCTTCTCCTAGGCTGACCACCAAATATCATCACAAGCCATCTAGGCTTTCCTATTAAAAAGCTATAATATCCAATGCCTATTCCAATCACAAATCCACATCCATATCCAATTGCCACTGGTTTCCATCCAAATCCAAATTTCTTTTCGTTCCAAAAGTTGTTGGGTGAAGGTGGCGAATCTTGTTCTGGTCCACATTTCTTCGACAAGGGTAATCCACATAACCCTGAGTTTCCTTCATAGGAGTCATTCGAAAATGTATCGAACTGCTTTCCTTGCGGTATTTGTCCCACTAGATGATTATTGGAAAGATCCAAGACTTCAAGACCATTCAAATTGGTTAATTCTACAGGAATCACACCAACGAACATATTTGACGAGAGATCCAACGATTCCAAGTTTGTCAAGTTTCCTAGGGAATTGGGAATAGGACCAGTGAGTCTGTTATGGGAAAGGTTAAGCCCTTTGAGTGCATCAAGCTCTCCAATAACATCTGGTATCTCTCCTTCAAATCTGTTTCTTGAAAAATCTATACTTACAAACATTGTTGGAATTTTCACCAGAGTTATATTGATCCCTTTTGTCGCCACAGTCACAGAATCATAGTATGTCGTAAAATGAAATATGTTCATGTCCATGTATTCTAAATCGGTACTCTCTCCATCTTGAGGAACAATCATCATGGATTTGTAATTTTTTAAATAGGCCTTTGGTAGCAGACCACTAAAGTTGTTGCCTGAGATATCAAAAATGACTAAACCTGGAAATGGATGCTTGGTTGTTTTATTCTCAATTGGACCATGCAACTTATTGTCTGGCAAAACCAACACTTTCAAACGTTTTAGAGTTTGA
>Ga0228710_1005786_pt1 | contig 19075 bp, 19 predicted proteins | sample MedpolnodulmetaG_FD_177995 | JGI IMG/M metagenome (GOLD analysis project Ga0228710, IMG submission 177995) | Root nodule microbial communities from Medicago polymorpha collected in Santa Monica, California, United States - pink nodules | ecosystem: Host-associated > Plants > Roots > Nodule...
CAAGAGGTAAACACATGAATCTTAAATCTTAAAGTGTTTAAGTTTCTGTTTGATTTGTGATTAATGATTTAATCAAGATCCGTTTCAATGAGATTTCTTCCGCAAATAGGATTATATTTTGAAAACCCCCTCTTAAAATCCCTTCACTTTGGGGCCTTAGGGAGATGAATAGCAATATTAAAAGTTTTAAGAATACTAAACTCAATTATAGAATTACAAGCAGCTTTGCTTGTATTGTTACCAGACAAAGAAACATTAGCAATAATCAAATTAATAGCAACTCTCCAGTGAATTTTCTTGTTTGAGAATCTTGATTGATTTCTCACATACCAAATAACATGGAAGATATTGACAAGAATGACTTGAATAACAACTTTGCGCTGTGGGGATCATCTTCTATCCGTCAAATGCCAAACATCCTCAAACGAGTTGAATTGAAGCCTCCTATTGAGAACAGAAGCTAGCCAACTCCATAAATTATGGGCAAAACTGCAATGAAAGAAAAGATGGGTGGCAGTTTCATGAGCCTTATAGCAACAACTACACATAGAGGCTAAAGACATTCCCCTCAAAGCAAGTTGATCATCGGTGGGAGTCCTTCCATGCATAAATCTCCAAACTATCAAAGATTTAGAGGGAGGAATGTCAGAAGACCAAATAGCTTTTGACCACTTAACCTTCTGAGAATGAGAGGCTTTGAACACATAAGCTTCTTTAAGAGATAATTCACCATTATTAGAGTGTTTCCATATCCATCTACCAGAAGTCGGATGCATTTGAAGAGTAACTTGAGACACAAGATTAGCCAAAGTGGGAAAGTAAGATAGCAGAAACTGTGGAACCTCCCATTGACCATTACAGATGAAATCACAAACCTTGGCAGATAGGTGACCAGAGATATGTGGATTAAGATGAAGTTGATGGGATAAAGGTTCCCCACACCAAGAATCATTCCAAAAATTAACAAAAGTTCCATCACCAATTAACCAAGTGGAATTAGCACTAGAAATAGAGAGTTCAGACTTCATACTACTCCACAAAGAGGAATATATATGGTAAGAAATAAACTTACCATTCTTCAAAATTCTAGTTTTAAGAAAGTTGGCTCATTCCTTATCTGAAGTCAACAACTCCCAGCACATTCTAAGGTTACTAGCTTCATTGAGGCAAACAAGGGATCTAAGACCCAGACCCCCCCTCATCAAAAGGTCTGCAAACTTTCTTCCAAGAAACAGTCACAAGCTTCCTTTTTTCAATGTTTCCACTCCAAATAAAGTTCCTGATGCATTTCTCTAAGTCTTTGAGAAGGGAAACATGCCAAGCATAAATTGAGATTGTATGAATGAGCATGCCCTGAATGACTGATTTAACTAATTGGACTCTTCCTACCATAGAAAGAAGAGAGGCTTTCCAAGCTGAAAGTTTTAGCAAAGCCATTAATTTGATTTACGCTTGATCAAAACTAATTTTTCAACCTAAATCAAATAAACACCGCACTAAGACGTGCAATAAAAACACACGACGCGAAGATGAGAAATGAAAACAAACAGAATCGTGCTAAGACGACAAATTTACAAAAACAGACGAAAAAAAATTGAAAATAGGTGGAACTCGCTTAGTTAACTAAAAGATAAAGAAAAACAATTTGGAGGAATGACTTTGAGTTAAAATTAACTCTAAATCACCATTTTTTATATATCAATAAGAAAAAAGTGGTGATTGCAATGATCTGTGTAGAAGAAAAGAGAAAGAGAGCTAATAGATTGACAGTTCAAAACAACTTTGCACATATGATCAATTAAAACATTTAAAATTGACATATAAATTAAAAACATTAACTAAACCAAAAAAAATTATTAATGAATGTGACAATTCCAAATATTTTGATTGATTGTATGTGTAAAATTGTTTTGGATTGTTGACCCAACACTATTAAACTTTATAATTTTAAGAGTTTAATTAATATACTTTATTATTGCACAATTATTTTTAACATTAATACTATAATGTATTTTCACGCCAGTTAATAAATATGACAATTTATATAATTTTATATTTATTAATTGATGTAACAACAAATAATTCGATTAAAAATAAAATAATTGCATATTTTCTAATTACGATTTTCGATTAATATAAAACGCTTGGATGTTGTGGGCCGTCGAAGAAATGCAACGGACCCCACAAGGAAGTCATGGAGGGTAAAGAGTGGACCATTGATCAAGTTGGATGAGTGACACTGAATTTATGTAACTTTTGTACATTTTTAATTTTGAAAGATGTTGGCATTGTCCTATTCTATGGTTCCCTCCCAAACAAATTGAAATGTTCCAAACACAACCAAAGCCTTAGCCTCTTTCCAAGGTGTACATTTTCCCTCCTTTCCTTTGGTCCCCGCTCTATAAGATTTGAGTTTCACAAAATCATATTTAGTGCTCCATATTCACCAAGGGTCCATCTCTTTATTAAATTCCTTTTTATTTTAAATAAATATATATTTTGTTCCTCTTTGTTAAATTATCATTCTGGATTAAAAAAAATGATCATTTTGATGTTAATTTATTTTTTTTGACAATATCATTTTGATATTGATATATGTTATATTATATATATTTTTAAATTGACCATCATCATTTTTATATTGGAAAACGGATTTTTATTATAAATTTTAGCTTATCTTTAAATAATTTTCCATTCTCACTTTTTTAAAAGAAAACACTATTTAACTTTAGTCAAATTTTTAAAATTTAAAATATTATTTTTAAGTGAGTAAAAAAATCTGAATAATAACTATTTTAAAAGAAAATACAAAAATTTAACATAAACCTATTTTGGTCAAAAATAAAAACTTAAAAAATACATTCTTCTTTTAAAAAAAACTGATACATGCATTCTTCTTAAAATAAACTGAAACATACATTCTGGTCAAAAAAATTAACTAATATAAAATAAAATACTAAACTTTCTTTGCTAAACAAATATTAAACTTTAATATAAACATATTTTGGTGAAAAAACTTAAACATACATTATTCTCTTAAACATGCTTAAGAATTAAGAAAACAACATAAAATTAAACACAGATAACCTTATTTACCGAAATTGATGTGTCAATTGAAGAGATATTTTTTGAAGAGGTGGCACTGGCAATCGAAGAGTTGAACCCTTAAATTTAGCACATTGAATTTTCAGAATTATTATTACTATTTTATTTAGAAGATTTTTGTTAATTTTATTTTTTGGGTTAATCAAAAAGTGGGGTTTTTTATTTTTTGTTTCAGTATCTGAGCAGTTCCAAGCGGTTATAAAAAAAGAGAGAGAATTTAGGAAATAATTTTGGGTCAAATCACAAACTATTTGACACCTCTACTTATAAAGTTTGAATCTTTATAATCAAAACCGAAAATAAATACACTTAACACTCTCACACTTATCACTCTCTTCTACTACTTATACTTACTTGACTCACTCAGTGTGTTTTGTTGGAAAGAGAGAGAAAGGGTTGGTTCTTGTTCTGAGGTTGTTTGTTTCTTTAAGGATACAAATATCTGTTCTTCAAGCATTGTTCTGTTCTTTTCATCTTTCTGTTTCATGGGTATGTTTCTTTCCAGATTTTATTTATTTTAATGATTTTGTGTTTTTTGTTTTGTTTTGTTTTTGTTTTTGTTTTTGTTTTGTTTTGTTTTGTTTTTGTTTTTGTTTCAGGGTTGTTTTGTAATGAACCAATTTGTGTGCATGTTGCAAAAGTTTTGTTCTTTGTTGGGTTTAGTGTCAGTTTTTTTTCTTTCTTTTTGTTTTGAATTGTTATCATGAAAATGGGTTGTTTCAAATTTAACCTCTTTGTTTGCATGGTGAAAAAGGTTGTACCTTTAGATTTTAATCTTGATTCTTGAAATGATAGTGTTGGTGATTATTGTTGAGGGTTGTTTTGAAATGAAAATAATTTATTTGCATGTTGAATTTTTTTTTTGCATCTTTGAATTTTAATCTTGAAATGTTAATGATGATCTAGGTTAGTTGTTTAATATTGTTGGTTTTTGGAATTTTTGAATTTGTTGTCAGAGAAAAACTGTGATTTGCTATTTTCATATTATAGCCATTTTCTGCTATGCATTAAATTTGCTTCCTTTTGAGTGATGACAGAGAAAATTTAGGAAAATAGTATATTTTGCAAAATTCAGTAATTTGTATGTGTCACAAGAATCTATGTTTCTTTCTGTGTCTTTAGGTGATTGGGGGAATAGCTTGTCTTCTTTTGTAGAAAACATCACTTTTATTTTAACTTGTTTCTGTTGGATTTCTTCAATTAATTCCTCAGAATTTGTGTTATTTTTGTTTAGTCAATTGTTTTATGGTATAAAAATTCTGCAATTTTCATTCTAACATTAGTCTCTTTTTTTTTCTATTCCAACTGTTTTAATGCTAAATTATGCTAGTTGCTTTCAGTATTCACTAACTTTTGTTTTTATTTTTCAGTGTTAGCAAGATAAGAGCTATGGATATATCAGAGTACACAAGAATTGTATTTGATAAAATTCAGAAATTTGAGCCAGAAAATGCTAGAAAGATAATTGGCTATCTTCTTTTACAAGACAATGGCGAACAAGAAATGGCTAGGTTGGCTTCTTGTCCTGACCACATCATTGGTGAAGTCGTCTTTAAGGCCAAAACTGATCTTCAAATGTTGGCTGTTAATTCAACCATGATGCCAATTCCGCCACCTAATGTCAACCCTCAACAAGGTTTAAGCCATTTTCCGGCATTATCTCCGTCTTCACCGCTGAACTTTCAAGTTCCATCTTCCTATTGGGATCCACAATCTACCAGCAATGCAAATCCTGAATTTACGGGAATGAGTTACATGGATTCTATTGTAGAACTTCAAAAACAAACACAATTGCTGAGTTTGGAGAATCATTTGGATCATGTGAATACCGGAACTCGAGGTCTTGTTGTTAATGATTACAACAGTGGCTTAGATTCTTCTGCTGTCGATTTTGGTGGAAAAGCTACTAAAAGGTTTTCAAATTCAAACATGTCTGAATTTCCACCCAAGATCTGTCACTATTTCAGTAAAGGTTACTGTAGGCATGGAGGTAACTGTAGATATTTTCATGGTCAAGTTCCTCATGAGAGTTTCTCTCATATGCATGGAAATAATGATAATACTAGTAATGAGGATCCGGTGATTTCACCAGGGTCACTAGCTCAGATAGAGTCTGAAATTATTGAGCTTTTAAAGCAGAGAAGAGGGAATCCAATGTCAATTGCTTCGCTGCCGATGGCATACTATGATAAATATAAAAAGGTACTGCAAGCACATGGTTATTTAACTGAGAGCCAGCGACATGGTAAGTCTGGCTATAGTTTGACAAAGCTTCTCGCACGACTCAATAGTATTCGGCTAATTGACAGGTGAAATTTATAACACCTATGTATATGCATGTATATGTGTATGCATTCAAATGTCTCTTGCTCTAGTTTGAAATTTGTCATGGTTAATTTACAGGCCTCACGGACAACATGCAGTGGTTCTGGCTGAAGATGCTCCAAAATACATTCAAAAGGGAGATTCTGTTCAAAATATCAGTGCATCGCGACAAATATATTTGACTTTTCCAGCTGACAGCACTTTCACTGAAGAGGATGTTGCGGAATACTTCAAGTAAATTATTACATTTTTTGGCGTAGCTATGCTTATTGACACTTGTTTGTTGCAGCTAATTATATGTATTAGTAAATTTGGTTTTACATATTTTTTTCTTTGCAGCGCATTTGGGTATGTTGAAGATGTTAGGATTCCATGCCAGCAGAAAAGAATGTTTGGATTTGTAACGTTTGCTGATCCTGAAACTGTGAGAATGATTTTGGATAAGGGAAATCCTCATCATGTTCGTGGCTCTCGTGTGCTTGTGAAACCTTACAGGGAGAAGACAAAGGTTGTTGAAAGGTCAGAATTCCTTGTCTTTTCTTTTCGATAATAAAGGTTTTGTTTTCTAGTTTTATGGCTTCAAATTCTCATTTAATCTTGTAATTATGATTATTTTCTGTCCATGTTGCAAAACGAAAGTTTTATGCTTCTGATTTAAATGGGAAATGTTTATTATTGCCGTCTATATTGTCTATAGTTTTCTAGTATGATGAATGCTTATTCCATTTTTGAAGTTGTACACATAGTAGGCACACATCTATATATGGCACGCGTTGGCAACATACCACATATGTATCAAAAAAAAATTTCAAAAAATGTTTAAGCTCAGCTGTAAGAGAGCTAAAACTTCGTTTTGTTTTTTTACACATACAAATTGTCATCTCTTCTCAAAAAATGTTTGAAGGGACTCCCATACTTGAAGTTGCCTCTGTTTCTCGTGATGAATCGGGGTCTATTCTTTGACAAAGGAGATGATAATATTGTCACTGTTCAAGTGTGATTTTTCATAGTCATGTTTAGGTTTTATGATGTTGGTTGTTGAATGATTTATATATTATAGCTCCTTATTTATGGTCACTGTTTTATGATGTTAGCTTGTTTATGCAAAATTCTGTTTTTCACGTATGTTCTGTTTTCGAAAACTATATTAACATACGTAGAGTCTTAGATCATAGAACATGTATCTCGTACCCGCACCTGTTCTATTGTCCATAATTTATGCTTGTAAAGTTATGGTATCTTGGTCACTAAGCGTCTGCGACACATGCATGCAAAACAACTTTGCATTGAAAAGTAAGGTATGCGTAAGCAAAAAAAAAATTCCTATATAAATATGACCAAGTTATAGAAGGAACTGTCTTTTCTAATTAGTTGCAACGCAAATCAGAACAGAATTCCAAAATATAAGAAAATTGGAAAGTTAGATTAAGAGGATATTTTCAACCGGAAATATGGAAAGGTTACTTGTATAGGAGAAATAGGTGAGTTAGAATCCTCTCCGTTTCATTTCTCCATTTATTCTCTCAATTACTATAGTTTTTAAATGTTGTGAGGTGTATAAAAAAGATTTGGGCCATTGTAGTCGGGATTGAGGGCTGGTTTGTAGGATCGTACGATCCTACGTCCCATGGCACCTCAACCGTGCTTCGACTTTACTCAGGTTCGTTTTTGCTTTGTTTTCCTCTGTATGCTCTGTTTTTCGCTGTTTTTCCCCTGATTTGTCTGGTTTTTTGCTTGGTTCCGCTGTTTTTCCTCTATTTTTTCTGTTTTTTCTCTCAACTTTATCAACAACCTACCAATCCTACTTGCAAACCATGCTACGTTCCTCGTGTTTTCACCGGCTGATCGATCCTACTTAGGATCTTGATCCTGACTACCTATCAATAACCTACCAATCCTACTTGCAAACCTCTTTGTATTTATATTTCGAGAACTATAGTAATGGAGCAAATGGAGACGATAGAAAATGGAGAGGATCTTAACTCGTAATAGGGAAAAAGTGAACATTGTATGTAATAAAGAATTTTTAATAAATATTTTACTAATCAACAAAAGCATTTTTTAAATACTTAGTTTTATGTTTCCATAGATTATACAAGTTTGAAGGGTATGGCATCTTGGTTTATTTAACTTTACAAAGGCTTAAACCTAAAATATGCAAAGTTATGATTCTTTGAAAATAAAAAACTAGTATTCTCTCTCTCTCTCTCTCTCTCTCTCACACACACACACACACACACACTGACAAATAGAATATTTGGTTCCTATGATTTCTTTCATAATTATTAACTTCAGTATGTATTTCAGGAGGTACCATGATAGAATGGAGCACTCTGTTTGTTGTCCACATCACTTTGCAAATATCGACTCCGAACTTGACTCAAGTATGATTTAATCTAGTTTATAACCTAATTGTTTTTCTTTTTCCGGTTAACAATGTAGAACAATTTATCGCTTTCCTCTGATTAGATTCTATAAAAAAAAATACTGGTTTCCTCTGTGATTGGCTTTCTCAATCAAGTTATATAGTTGTTTTGAATTACTTTTTGTGATATATGCAGTTCCAAGAAGTTATGGGAACCATAGATCTCTAAGTAGACAGTTGATGGAAGAGCATGAACAAGCTTTTGAATTGCAAAGGAGACGTCTTGCGCAGCTGCAATTTACCCGACGACCTTTTCCAATTTCACCTCATTTTGGGTTTCCCATGGACACGTTAAGAGTTCCAGATGGTATGTTATAATGTAGATTTTATTTATATTCATTGAGTAGATTTCAGTTTTTCAATTTTACTTAAGTTTTACTCATCCTTCGTTGTTATGCTAATTGAAATAGTTTCTCATGCAGATCATTTCAATTTCCAGGCTGCAGAACCTCTAAACCATGTGTTGAATAACAACACCAAGAATACAGACACTGATTCCTCTGGAGGGAATAGGTATTCATTAATTTCTACTGAATTTATTCCTCCCATTTTAGTACTAAAACAAATTTCCTTTGGTGAGCTAGGCTAATATTGCACCGTTCTTCCTTTTAAAAGACAAATTTGATATACAAATTTTCTTTTGTTTGTTCACAATTTCACTAGAGGCTAAAATGGCAGTATAGTGCTGTTAAATAGCCGAATTTGAATCTGTTGTTCTGCGATATGGTTTTGGTTCAAATTGTGAAATAGTTGCAGCTATAGCGGCGCTAACAGAATTTGAACAAACAAACCACTTTTTTCTGCCATCTGCAACTAGCAAAATTTCACAGTGAATGGTGGCATTGTTTGTCTCCTTACATGCAGTATGATTGCTACACCTTTCGTGATATAAGTCATATCTTGTTAACTATGATGATGACGATAATATTTATTTATTTATTTATATATTTATGTTTGTAATTTTATGCAGCAACGAAGGACTCAATCTCCCCGACAGTCCATTTGCATTTCCAATGGAAAATGATAAATAGGAAGTGACTTAGTTTCAGAAACAAATACAGGAGAAGTACAGAGTTAGAACAGTGGAGGCCAAAGGCAACAGACTCTTTCTTTTGATACATAATACAGTTCTTCTTTTGGAACACAATTTACTCAACTAGCTTGGCAGTATAGTTAAAAATATTCAGCAAATATATACAGGCTGAAAGAAGGGATATTAGACGAATTTCCTTTTTGCAACTGGAAACTGGTGGAATTAACAAATGTTTACTATAGAAATATGGCTGAAGAAGGTTATTGTTTTGTTTTTTAACTATAGAAATATGGCTGAAAGGTTTGGTTTTTTAGAACATCATATCCATGGGAGTTTTTTTGTTGTTGGAAGTTTTTAGTGGTTTGAAATAACTAGCTATATTTTTTGGACAACCTTTCAGAATGTGGTTATGGATCAATGAGCTCATTTTCTCCCTATGAGCAGCTTTCTTTCTAGTTTTAAAACTTTATATGACATGATGTACATTATATATATTTTGAGATCTTTATATGGTTATATTATATGCCTCAAATATAGCTTTTTAGAGTCAATAATCAAAATGTTTTAGTCAATGTTATAATGCTCCCCAAAAGGGTAAAATAACCTGTTTCATTAGTTTATTGACTTTAGAGACAAGTAAAAAAAATTTGGTCAATTAAAGCAATGTATTTGTTATGAAAATTTCTGCTTGGAAGTCTTAGAAAATTATTATACTTCTATAAGATCATTTGTGACATGTGAGTTTGCCAGTATATAAACTTCTATAAAAGACTTGTCTTTATCAATGATGTGTTTAACATAATGAGATCTACCTTGATAGAAAGAAAACTATCAACAGCCATTTTAGAGTTTAATTCAAAATACATTGGACCCAAATGTAAATCATGAACCCAATTCATTTTTTTCTTTCTTTCTGAAGGATGAACCCAAGTAATAAACACTTGACATATGTTGTAAAATGCAGAAAATCAGCGCTACATTATTAGTAGTAACCGTAACAACGTTCTGGACAACAACAAAAAATGAACAACCCTGCCAGAAAGCCCAGTTATGAAGTTCCAACGTCACCTTCACAACCTGTCTTTCATGTTATATTTTTTTTTTTTTTGTCAAGATTATTCTCATCGTTTTACCATTATTATTTGATGGGTCCGGTTAAGGAGTGTATCATGACACTCTTTAAGAATTTCAAATTAAAAAAATTATTCTTTTAAAAAATCAAATATTTTAATTTTCTAATACATTGAATATACTTCATCCGTCCCATTTTAACCGAACCCTTGGCTCATTTCACACTTATTAAGAAAAAATATATAAATGAAAGAGAGAGAAAAATGGTTTTAAGTGCTACTATGGCACAATCTTCATGGGTAATAAAAAAAGTCTTTGGTGCAGCAAATACTATTTCAAGTGTTAATGGCAGTATTTTTCAACAAGCTAATTTCTCTATTAAGAGAATGTATAATGCTTTAAGAGGTAACTTTGCAAAGGTTGGGTGGAGAATGTTTGTTTGTTACTTGGTTGATTATTCATGCTAGATTGCCAACTTGTGATAGGATGCTTAAAGTAGGTATCCAATGTGATCAAGTTTGCATTTTGTGTACAAAGGAGAATGAAACCCATTCTCACCTTTTTTTTCTTCTTGTGATTATGCTGATGTTGTGTGGAAAGGTGTTATGAGATGGATCAATATGATTGTCAATACTAGCAATTGGCAATCTATTTTGCAATATATTCAGTCTCATTGTAACAGTAACAGTGGTATGCATCAAGCTCATAGAATGGTGTTAAGTGTGACCCTGTATATGATCTGGAAGGAGAGGAATGATAGAAGATTTCAGAATTGTTACCGATCTGTTCAACAACTCCTTAACCAAATCAAAATGGATGCTTACATTAGAGGATTGCAATTCAATAAGGTGCGAACTCTAATGATTCGGGTGCGAGGCTAATGGTTCTTTTTGTTTGTTTGAGCTTAGCTCTTGTTTCTTGGTTTAGTTGTTTCCTGATTCCATGTAGTTTGTAATAACTGTTTTGATTAATGAAAGTTATCTCTATTTACCAAAAAAAATGGTTTTGAGTGCCCTTGTCAACTATTGGTGCATTCTTCTTTATCATAAACGCAAAGTAGAATATATTGAATTGGGAGTGGTGAAAATAATATTAATTAGAGTTATAATTAGAAAAAAGTAATTAATATTGTATTGAAAAGTGAAATGAGTCAATTTTTCTGGGACAATATTTTTTAGCAAATGGCTCAGTTATTATGGACGGAGGGAGTACAATTTTTCATAAAAAATTACTATTTAAAGTCTTTAATTAATGTCGTGGGAACTTGTTAGCAGGGGTGTAAGTGGTTCGGACAAAACCAACGAAATGAAAGTCCAAACTGAACCAAACCAAACCGAAAAAATATCCGACCTTGTTTGGTTCGGTTTGAAACTGATCCGAACAAATCGAAACCGATCTAATTTGGTTTGGTTCATGGTTTTTCATTTCGAGATCCGTGAAACCGATGAACCAATCCAATGATAACCACACTCACTATTTTACTAATATTATCCTACCTCACACAAACTTATAGTTAAACCCAAAAGTAAACATAAAATATTTTTTAATCCACTCACTTTCTCTCATCTCACCAGTCAGACTCTTTCATTTCTACTAAAAAAGAAACCTTAGCCGTCAACCACACCAAACTCATTGTTCATCTCTACTAAATATTTGAGTTTGTTGAAGTTGTTTTTGAAGAATGATAGATGAATGAATCTTGGATCATATGTATGAAATATTGAGTAAGGTTAGTTATAAAAAGTTTGAAAAATAGATAACATGAAAAAACAAAATATGAAATACAATTATACAAAGTTCTATGAAATATTTTGTGAGAATATGGTTTTTTTTAATTGTATTTTCAAATAAACCGATCAACCGAACCAAACCGATTAGTTTGGTTCGGTTTCTTTTTTGAAAAACAGTGAAAACCAAACCAATCCAAATCGATGAAGGTTTCATCGGTTCAGACTTTTTTTGGACTGAAAATCAATCCAAACCGAACCGTTACACCCCTACTTGTTAGCATTTTCTTTATAGTGCAACTAATGTTCAGACGGGCACCTTGTGCGTCCGCTCTTTTTATTGCAATAATACGTAAAAATTACGAATAATTGTTTTTTTTGCAAATTTTGATTTTGATTTTGATTCAAATTATAGGTATATATATTTTACACTTTCAACAAACTGTCTTGTTCAAGAAAACAAATTATACTTATATTTTTCAAGGGAAATACTGGTTAGTCCGAGAGGGGCCAACGAATTACACTACCACTACTCATGATTTCTATTAAAAACCAAAATTATGTAATTTTCATTAAAAAAATAAAATTGTAACCGCTAGCTTCTTTCTGTCGTGGATTTTCGTAGCTTTTCTACCGTACTACATAGCATTGCTCATTTGTATATGCAAATTTGTTAAGAGGTATATTTGGAAGTGAAAAACCACCCCAAAACCATGTATTCTCCTTCAATTCTTTTTTAAGTGTCGTTTGACTACAAATTTAGCGTTCTTATTTAACAATCATTTTGGTATTGTAAAGGTACGATTTATCAATTATACCCTTTCTCAATTACTCTTATTTTTTTCAATAAAACTAATTAATGCAATTTATATGATAAACTAAAGTAAGTTTTTTTTTTTTTTTTAAAAAAAATTTTTTTTTTTTTTTTTTAACTTTTAATTTTTTTTTATTTAGTGTGAATTTAGTATCGGTTGAAACCATAGTTGAAACCTTGATTTTAGACTACCAAAAAAGAAACCTTAATTTTGCCTAAAAGAGTTGGAGGAAAGTTTATTTTTTATTTTTTAACTTTTGATTAATGTTAAGTTGAAATAATTTGTATTTTGTTTAACAATTAGTAAAAAACACGTGTGCAATATTTAGATTATTGATAATTGTTTGTTATGACAAAGAGATAAAATGTGTGCGAAAAAAATAAGAATTTGGTGGAGAAAGAAAGAAAGAGTAACTAATAATTGTTTGTCATGAGAAAAATGATAACTCATTAAATTTATTGAAAAAAGAAAATGTGTGCAAAAAGATAAGAATTTATTGGTGAATTAAAATGAGGATATAATTGGAAAACAATGTGCAAAAATCCACTTCCTTAATTTGACGTTACTATTTTAAAATAACATTTATAAAAAATGGAGGGAGTATTTGATAATTATTGTTATCCAAAATTATATGCGTTCTATAATGACAATATTTTGTTACAGATTCTTTAATTTTTTGTAGTGATAAATATCTATACTATATATAAAGAAAATAACATGTTTTGACTCTTTTGAGCTGACCTTTCTCTTTCTAAAATTAACCTTAACTTTCAATGCAAATGACACATAACGAATAGATAAAAGTAAATTTAATATTAATATAAAAGTGCAACAAACAAGATATAGGTATATATGTCCAATTTTTTTTTCTAACTCTATAAATATAGTGATACCAAACCAGCTAAATATAACTCTGCAAAGTTAAACCAAATTAGTTTCTTTTCTCATGTCACCCTCCAAAGTGAAAAAATACCCGATCACTTGTCATGATTTATAATTTTAGGGAGCCCCTAACATGCACCTTTAAAAATGGATCCAACCATGGACCTCTTAGTTTAACCTGTTGTACTAGGTAATGTAACCGATTGATATGATAATAAAATTAAAATAGTAAAATGCTATCCTTTTTCCTTGCTACAAGAGAATGCCCTTTACTGTACCTCCATCTCCATGGTCACTATCCCTTTGTAATACCCCAACACGCACACATTTAGAGTTTGCAAGTTAAAGTGAAGTGAGGAATGCAATGGAAATAGTGTTACATGGCAAGGAATAGTGTAGTACAACAAATGGGTATTAACAATTTCTTCAAAAAAGGTATTAACAGTTTATTGTTTCCAACATGTTTGATTTAAGAACTTGTAAGTTTTAACTAGATCTGATTTACCAAGTTTTCGGCAGAAATAAAACAAACGAGCATTTAACAGCTAAAAATCATGAAAATATGAATTAATTTTGACAGTAAGATAAACTCACCAATCTTTGTTTTGTTTTTTTCCTCAGTTTTTTGGGAGAGCAAAGAAACTAAATAATATATAATATGTTGTATCAGAATCACGAAAGGTAATTGGACTGAGGGGATTACGTCGAAGAAGATGATATAGCACGTGGAGAAGAAGTAGATAAAAAGAGTATAGTGAAGAAAAATTTTTTGTAATAGGCTATGGCCGGTTAAGTTGGAGAGGTCCATGCTTGGACCTTTAAAAAGAGGTCCATATTAGAGGGACCCATAATTTTAACCTAGAAATAAGTTCAATCGAAGATGATCCTTTTACGGTGTCAAAAGATGATCCTTTTAGTAACTACTTTTACATTAATTTCCATTACAACCAAGTTAATTTCCATTACAACCAGTGCCTCAAACTCATCCTTTGATTACAAGACCACCATAAATCGAACCTTGTTGACTCCTTCTAATATCTTATGTAATTGTAATGAAATTACAATATTAGATAGAGAAGACAACAACTTCTTATATGACTCTTTTTCCTTTGTGCCTATTTCTTCTCACATATTAAAAGAAATATTGCCCCAGATTGGTGAATATGCTAGGGAGATGGTCGCTAATGATGACGATGATGAATGTCGTAATATGTGGGAGATTGACATGAACCTTGATGTCACTACATGGTATATTGAAGATAATGATGTTGTGAAAGCCCTACTTATTGTGGATAGGTTGGAAAAGGTTGGAATGGATGATTCATCTTGTTACAGCTTTAACGATCGATGTACAATTTGTTTGGAAGAGCACTTCAATGGATCAAAGTCAGAACATGTTATGACTAAATGTTTGCATGTTTTTCATAAAGAGTGTATCTTTTCCTGAGGTAAAACATCTGGCTGAACAAGTAACCATTCCTTTTGAAGCTTCAGAGGATAAGCATGTTTGGAAGAATAGTAGTAACATGGATCTTTCTTTCAAGGAAGCTTTTGAATTCAAGTATGGTACAAGACAAAACATTAATTGGGCCAAGGTTATATTGAGTCCTGACATTCCACCCTCCAAATCACTTTTTGTCTGGAGGCTTATGCATAACAAAGTTCCAACAGATGACAACCTAATGACCAGGGGCAAGGTTATATTGAGTCCTGACATTCCACCCTCCAAATCATTCTCCATCTATGTGATCCTCTTGCAATTCTCAGTTTGAATCCTCTTTTCATCTTTTCTTTGAATGTTCTTTTGTTGTGAAGCTTTGGAATTGGCTCCTATCTATGCTAAACATTTCCATGCAATTCAATCAGTTCATGATGCTTGGTCTTTATTAGATAGAAATTGGTCTCCTCAGTGCACTCTAGTGATTAAAGCTTGCATTATTAATGTCTTTAACATCATTTGGTTTAGAAGAAATTATATTAGATTCCATGATAAGTTTTTGCATTGGAAATCTGCTATCAATCTCATAGTTGCTCAAACTTCTATGGTGGGAAACAACACTAAAAAAATCAGCTAGAGGGGATATGCAAGAGTTTAGCATTCTTAAAGCTTGTAAAGTTACTATGAGACCTCCTAGGGCTCCGACTATCAAAGAAGTTATTTGGTCCCCACCATTGGCATCTTGGATAAAAGTAAACACTGATGGTGCAACTACAAAGAATCCCTTGAAAGCTTCTGCAAGTGGAATATTTAGAAACACAGAAGGCATCTGCATTGAATGTTTCTCTCAATTCTTAGGTTCTTAAAATGCGTTGTATGCTGAGTTGGTGGCTGTCATGACTGCAATTGAAATTGCTCATCTCAAAGGCTACCAGAATGTTTGGCTTGAATCTGATTCACAGTTAGTTATCCTGGCTTTCAAATTTCTTTCTGTGATACCTTGGAGCTTAAGGAATAGATGGTATAACTGTATAGTTAGACTTAGAGATATGAGATTTGTTGTGTCTCACATTTATAGAGAAGGTAATGCATGTGCTGATAGCCTTGCAAACCTAGGTCTTTGTCATCTTTTGAGTTATTTTGGTCTGATACTATCCCTGATTTCATTAGGAGAGAGTACACTAGGAATATGTTGGGATTGCCTAATTTCAGATTTAACACCTTTTGAAAAGGTTGTGGTATAGTCTCCCTTTTCTTTTTTGTACTCATTTTTTGGTTTATATATTAATTTGATGCTCTTTACATTAAATTTAATAAATAAATAAAAAATGGCTCAAAAGATGTGTAAGCCGTCAGTCATCCCTCTCGTGTCCATTGTGTCGCGATAATTGGGTATTATGAAAACAAATCAACCAACTAAAGAGTGAACTTTTGAATGAAGTATTTTTCTTGTATATTTTTTTTTTGGACTAGATTGTGTATATTCCTCCCTTATATAGTATTATGAGGAGTTTTTTTTAATTTTATTTTATATTTCTCCATTATATAGTACTCCGTCTCCATTTGTATGCTCTTTTTATTACGCTAATGAATATAAATTACAAACAGTAATTTTTATGCAATTTTGATTTTAATATAGTTTGATTTTTATGCAATTTTGTTTGAAAGTGCAAAATAACTGACATTTATTGTTACAAACAATGAATAACTAACATTTATTTATCCAAAATAAGAGTGACGAATCATAAGAAGGTAAACTTTAGTAACAAGTAAGTAGCATTCTCAAGGGAATAAAATACTTATTTCAACTGGTGCATTGGTCCATGTGATACAAACTGCCACAAGGTAACAAATAATTGTCTATGCATGGCAGGGGCGGAGCCACCCCCAGCTAGCTTGGGCACTAGTCCAGGCTCAGCTCCAACTTTCTTTGTAGCAAGCCCAGCCATTACTAGAACTTTTAGCTTTTCCTGCGGATTTACCTGCGTATTTTTGTGTAAATTCTGCAGGAAACACATTTCCTGCAGATTTTGCCATGGATTTAGGTTCCCAGGTGAGGTAATACCTTAGGATTTTAGGATCCACAGGAAAGATATATCCGCAGGAAATGTGAAATTATTCGCAGGAAGGAAGTAACGTTTTGCGATAAATTTTATGCCCAAACTCTATAAAATTCTTGGCTCCGCCACTGATGCATGGTATGGTGATGGTCACAAGTATAACAAAAAAATGGTCCTATTGATTTGAGGTACACCAAAAGAAATAATGTACGTAGATTATAATTACAATGCAATTCATCAATGGAGGTAAAAAATAAAAAAGAATCCATAAATTGGATCTTGAGTTCATACAACTTCTTTCAATCTATATGTGGATCACAACCTACAATAAGCTGGTTAATAACAGAAAAATGATATGGTAACATGCACAAGTGTAACAAAAAGGTCCCATTGATTTGAGATACACATTTGGGTACTGTTGTGTGCTTTGTAAGTTGAAAAAGGTTTGTATGTCATTTGTTAGTTTAGTTAAAATGGAAACAATAGTTTGTTGTTCTCTGCCTACCTTAACAGCCGCGAAAGCTTGAAACATAGTTATACAAAACAAAGAGCAAAGTTGTGATTTCTGGATTTCCATCAAAGCCGAGGCAACTACTATGGTTCACTGAATTCACAACAACAAGGATAACCATAGTACATACCCCCGCTCTGGTGGAAATCACACGACAGATTGTGGTTGGAACTATATTGGTAATATTTATCACATCCGTTTGTTGTTTTTACTTCAATGTTTGTCTTTCTAGAAAGAGAATAATGTTTGATGTGATTTTTGTTTGTGTTTTATTGTTTTGAATTATGTAGTTGGGATTACTCCTTTTGTGATAGAAGGGATTGAATTTAGCAAGAGACTTATAAGTCACTTTCTTGGTTGATTGGGTAGGAGCTTTGCAAATTGTTAGGTCATAAATATGAATCTCATTCTCATGTATTTCTTGTCTTATCATTTGATATATATGGTTCAGAAAAAATGTGGAGGGTCAGAACTTGTGTCCAGGGAAAAGAACTATTTTCGTTGTTCAAAATGACAATTCTCTTCATCTCTAATATACACAGTCATTTAATAGTAAGAGATTGATTTTATAATTTGGGTGACAAAGTTATAAAATGATAATTAATGTCACTTTCATTAAATTTTTCCTCAATTTTTAAAATATAAGCATTTTCATCCTTTTGGTCATTAGCGTAAAAAAATATTGCCCCCATGTATTCCAAATACATTATATTTTGGCAAACGATTTTGATTGATGTAAGTAGAGTTATCCACCTTTTGTTGATCGATAAATAAGAATTTGCCCTTATATTTTTTTGTGTGACTGACTACCCCAAATGACGACGAATAATAGAAAAGCAAAGGTAGAAAACAGCGAGAGAAAAACAGAGAGAACACAAAAGAATTTGTTTACGTAGTTCGGTCGAAAATTGACCTAGTCTGGGGGAGAGAGCAGCCCTCCGTTCCATTATAATGATGAGTAACTTTACAAAAGAGATATCAATGGGTTACAAGAATAAGTCTCCCGCCTAATTCTACCCAAAGTCTCAATCTCTTCCTGTGACCAAGAGACTCAATCCTAATAGTGTTTCCCAATGTGAATCAACCCTAACCCTAGTGTTTGTTGCCAAGAGCAAACTCTATACAAACCCTAGTTTGTTGTTTGTTTCTAAACCCTTGTTTACAGCCCCCTCTATCTCAAGGTTTACTCTGATACTAAGTTTATATTTATATTAAAAGTATCCCTCATAAAATTGGAACTAATCTAGCCCGAAAATACGTTTCCTTTTTTTCCTCCTACGCAAAATCGGCCACCGAGTTGCACCATTCGGCCACCAAATTGGCACTTCCAAAAACTCACTTTTGAGTCACTTTCACAACACTAACTATTATGCATGATATCTCTCCTGGTTTTAGATGCATTAAGGGTCCATATTTCTCTGCCAATTTTTTGAAGCAATGATGGGGCAGTGAGCTACTAATAATTTGATGTATATTTCCTATGAGGGGCAGGGTCCATGGTCCTGGTGGTAAATTGATGGTGGAATAGTTACACCTCCATCTCTTGACTATTTTGAGTAGCAAAAAAGATGAAGAGAAAGGAGGAAATAAATGTAATATTAGAATAAAGGTTGTCAAGCTCCATCGTTGTTGCTTAATCTTGGAGTGTGTGTTGTTACTTTAGGTTTAGTTTTTTTTTTTTTT
>Ga0228710_1005787_pt1 | contig 19074 bp, 15 predicted proteins | sample MedpolnodulmetaG_FD_177995 | JGI IMG/M metagenome (GOLD analysis project Ga0228710, IMG submission 177995) | Root nodule microbial communities from Medicago polymorpha collected in Santa Monica, California, United States - pink nodules | ecosystem: Host-associated > Plants > Roots > Nodule...
CCGAAGATTTTCAGAACGATCAGCGCTTCCGCATAGCGGGTCAGGACTGCCGAGACGCCGGTCGCAGCCATCGCGCCCCAGAAGAACGAACCGCTGACGACGCCGGCAGCGAGTATCAGGGCCGCGCGTCGTCCGCTATGCATCGCCACGGCCATGATTTGCATGTTGCTGGGACCGGGACTTCCGGCTGCGATCACATAGGCTGCATAGACGATCAGGAGATGGTGAAATTGTGCGGACACTCTGAGGACCCGTTCATGTCGTCTGTTGTCAAGAAAGCTCGCTTGGAGCGTAGCGCGCAAGGCGACCGCGGTCGAATCCTACAGATCTCTCAGCAGATTAAAAGCGATCAACCACATGGTTAGCGTGATGAAAGTTTCCAGAATTCGCCAGGACGCCGGCTTCGAGAAGATCGGCCGCAGCCAGGTCGCGCCGTAGCCGAGAGAAAAGAAGAACAGGAGCGAGCCGGTCACGGCGCCCGCCGCAAACGACGCCTCGTATCCCGGAAACCGGGTCGAGATGGTACCAAGCAGCACGACCGTGTCGAGGTAGACATGCGGGTTGAGCCAGGTCAAGGCAAGGCAGGTCAAAAGGACCGTCCTGACGCTCGCAAAACCCGCCCCCTCCTGTACCGCAAGTGCTTCCGATGAGCGGAGCGCGGAATAGAGGCTTTTCGCACCGTACCAGATCAGGAACGCCGCGCCTCCGTAGCGCATGATCGGATCGAGCCAGGGCAGCAATGCTGCGATCTGGCGAAAACTTGTCACACCCAGCGTGATCAGCAAGGCATCCGACAATCCACAAATCAGGCAGACGGCGAATACATGTTCGTTGCGCAGGCCCTGGCGCAGCACAAACGCATTCTGCGCGCCGATCGCAACGATCAGGCTGAGACCCGTCACGAGCCCTGTGCCGAAAACCGGAATATTCATGTCATATCGCTCCCAACGCCGAGCCTTTCCGCTACCGCGTCTGGTGAATTCAGGCTAGTTAATGTTACTAATCACGATTAAGCACAGCTAATCCATGCTCGACTACTCCGCTCTCCGCGCCGTCTCGGCGGTCGTTCAGACCGGCAGCTTCGAAAAGGCTGCCGGCCTTCTCAACGTGACGCCTTCGGCCGTATCGCAGCGGGTGAAGCAGCTTGAGGAACGTCTAGGCGTGGTGCTGATTGCGAGAGGCAATCCCTGCACCGCGACCGAGAAAGGAGAGTGGCTCTGCCGGCACATGGAGAATGTCGGCATGCTTGAAGCCGAGCTGTTCCAGCATCTGCCCGATCTCCTCGATCCGACGGATCCCGAACCAAGAGTAACTCTGCACATCGCGACGAATGCCGACAGTCTCGGAACATGGTTCCTGACGGCAATGTCGAGCTTCGCCAGGCACTCTCCCTACCTGCTCAACATTGCGATCGACGACGAGGACCATACCGCCGAATGGCTCCGGCGCGGGCGTGTGGTCGCCGCGGTCACCAGCCTGGAAAAGCCGGTTCAGGGCTGCCGCCGGCTTTTCCTCGGCGCGCTGCGCTATCACGCCACTGCGAGCCCCGATTTCGTCGCCCGCCATTTTCCGCAGGGTGTCACCGCAAATTCCATCGGCAGAGCGCCCGCCTTGACCTTCAATCAGAAGGACAGGCTCCAGGGCCGGTGGATCCGTCAGGTGTTCGAGGAAGACGCCAATCCTCCGACGCATTGGCTGCCCTCGACCCCGGGTTTCATCGAGGCCAGCCTTTCCGGCATGGGATGGGGCATGAATCCGGCACCACTCGTGCGCGAGCACCTCAGCTCCGGGCGGCTGGTGGAACTGATCCCGGAAACGCCTTTGGACGTTCCGCTCTATTGGCAGATGAACCGACTTGCCGCCGACCGCCTGGCGGAGCTGACGCGCGAGGTCACGACCGCGGCCAGGCATCACTTGTTGGGGTGAGAGGTGTCCGCGCTCCGGGCAACCATTCGGAGATTGCCGGTCACGCTGCGACAACTGCCCCTCATCCCGCTGCCGGAACCTTCCCCCCGCAAGCGGGGAGAAGGGATATGCCGCGCCGCCGAAGTCCCCTCTCCCGCTTGCGGAGAGCGGGTTAGGGTGAGGGGCAAGCCGCAAATCGACGAAGCCGCCGCCTCACTCAAGCCCCATCATCCAGCGGCCGGGCTCCCTCCTCCGCTGCTCTAACGCAAACGTCGGCCGTCCCCGGCAAAGAACCGTCTTCTGTCCTCTGGCACGGAAAACGATACCCTCTCCCCCACCTGCCAGTCCGGCCCTTCGCGTTGTTCGACGACAAGGCTTTGACCGTCCTCAAGTTGGCAATAGAGATAGCGCGTGCCGCCGAGATATTCCGAGAATTCGACCTGGGCGGCAATCCGCTCCGCGCCGGGTTCGCAGACCGTGAGGTGCTCCGGCCTCATCCCGAGCCTCAGGCGATCCCCCGGAGCCAGACTGCTGCCATCGATCGGAGCCCGAAGCGCTGCGCTGCCGATGTGGACGGTTCCGTCTCCCTGCCATTCGGCCTCAAGGAAATTCATGCGCGGCGAACCGATGAAACCCGCAACGAACATGTTGGCGGGATCCTCGTAAACCTCGCGGGGACTGCCGGTCTGCTCGATCCGGCCGTCACGCAGAACGACGATCTGGTCGGCGAGCGTCATCGCCTCCGTCTGATCGTGGGTGACGTAAATCATGGTATTGCCGAGTTCGCGGTGGAGCCGTGCGATCTCGATGCGCATCGAAACACGCAGCTCGGCATCGAGGTTGGAAAGCGGCTCGTCGAACAGAAACACATCCGGCTTGCGCACGATCGCCCGGCCGATCGCCACGCGCTGGCGCTGCCCGCCCGAAAGTTGGCCCGGCCTTCGGTCAAGCAGGGGATCGATCTTTAGGATCGCCGAGACCTGCGCGACGCGGCGCTCGATATCGGCCGGATCCGTCCGAGCCATCTTGAGTCCGAAGCCGAGATTTTCGCGAACGCTCATATGCGGGTAGAGCGCGTAGGACTGGAAGACCATCGCGATGCCGCGCTCGGAAGGGTCGAGGTCTGTCACGTCCCTGCCCTTGATTGCGATCTCTCCCTCCGTCACCTCCTCGAGCCCAGCGATCATCCGCAGCAGGGTCGATTTCCCGCAGCCGGACGGGCCGACGAAGACGACGAAATCGCCTTCCTCGATCGTCAGGTCGATCCCGTGGATGACCTCCAGGTTGCCGTAGCTCTTGCGTATATCGCCGAGCACGACGCTCTTATTGCCGATGCCGTTCGCCATCCTCGCTATCGCCTATCTGTCTGACTGCACCCAGACGAGCATCTCGCCCGGCGCCCTGTTGTCCCAGAGATGATAGGGCACGAAGCGCGCCTTGTGAGGCACACGCGCAGCCGGTTCCTCGCGGTAAAGCGCTTTGCCCCAATTCTCGGTCTCTTCACGCTCGACCGCCAGGTCGACGGCGACGGCGCCGTTCAGTTCCTCCATGACCACCGTCTCGGCAGACGGAAGTTCGCGGGGGAGCACGATCGCGTTCAGATCCCCGCCGTTGTCCGCCGCCTCGGCACAATAAACGAGGGGACCGCGCATCAAAGCCACGCGACCGACGTCCTGCCGGACCTTCGGATTGGCATATTGCGGGCGAAGCGTGAGCGGCAGATAGAGCGCCACGCGGTCACCGTCCGACCATTCGCGTTCGATGCGCGCATAACCGTCGGCGAGATGGGCCGACAGATCGAGCATCGAACCGTTGACGCTGAGCGTCGCTCCTGCCGCCCATTCCGGGATGCGCAGGGACAGCGCGAACCGGGCCGGACGGTCGAGCCTTGCCGTGAAGGCGATCGCGCCGTCCCAGGGATAATTGGTCGCTTGCCTGAGCTCGACCTCGGCGCCATTCGCGAGTTTCAGCCGCGCAGCGCTTTCACCATAGAGATGAACGGCGATCTCATCTTCTGCAACCGCATACATGTAGGAACCGATGGAGGTCACGAGCCGCGCGATGTTCGGAGGGCAGCAGGGGCAATGATGCCACTTCCAGCGATGGTGCCGACCGGTGCTTTCGAGCGGGTTGTCATAGAAGAAGGTCTTGCCGTCGATCGAAAGACCGGGCAGCGCACCGTTATAGAGCGCCTGCTCCATGATGTCGGCATAGCGCCGGTCCGGTCCGCGGCCGAGCATGCGGCTCGCCCAGAAAACGAGGCCGACGGAGGCGCAGGTCTCGGCATAGGCGGTGTCGTTGGGCAGATCGTAATAGTCCGTGAAGCCCTCGTTCGAGGCGGCGGGACCGATGCCGCCCGTGACGTACATCTGCTTCGTGACGAGGTCGTCCCACAGCGTTTCCAGCGCCGCCGTCAGACTGTCATCCTTGTACTCCGTCGCAATGTCGGCCATGCCGGAATAGAGATACATCGCGCGTACCGCGTGGCCGACGACCTTCTTCTGGTCGCGCACCGGTTGGTGCGCCTGACCGTATTCATAGGTCTTCTGGATGAAATTCTCCGGATCGCGGCCGTCGCGTTTCGCTTCTTCGGTAAAGAAATGCGGCTCGGTGCCTCGCTCGTCGATAAAGAATTTCGAAAGGTCGAGATACTTCTTCTTTCCCGTGACGCGGGCAAGCCTGACGAGCGCCAACTCAATCTCCTCATGGCCACAATAGCCGGGGATCTGGCCTTCTCCGCGCCCGAAAACCGTAATCATGTAGTCGGCAAAGCGGCACATGATATCGAGTAGCTTGCGCTTGCCGGTCGCCTGATAGTAAGCGACGGCCGCTTCGATGAGATGGCCGGCGCAGTAGAGTTCGTGGTGATCGCGCAAGTTCGTCCAGCGGCGGTGGGGCTGGACGCGCTGGAACCAGGCATTCAGATAGCCGTCCTCGTCCTGCAGCTCCTCGTACATGTCGATGATCCGGTCGGCGCGGGCCTCGAGTTCCGGGTTGGGGCGCCGGTAGAGCGAATAGGCGATCGTCTCGATCGACTTGCCGAGGTCGGAATCCCAGAACATCTGCGTAGTGCCTCCCCATGGCTGGATCGGAATGACGATTCCGGGGCTCGGCTGACTGACGTCGATCGCCTTCAGCATGCCCGCCTCGACGCACCGGTCGAGCAGGGTTTCGGCGGTGGATTGGCAGACGGCATCCTGCCATTTCCCCCAAAATCCGCCGAGCTCGACGTCGGGAACGGAAACTGGTCGGAACTGGCGGTCTTTCACGGTCTTTGTCATGGTTCGCTTTCTCTCGGATCATTTCACCGCGCCGGCCATAAGCCCGCGCATGTAATAGCGTTGCAGAAGAAGGAAGACGAAAAGGCAGGGCACGACCATCACCGCGACGCCGGCCTCCACCGCGCCCCAGTTGATCGCGCCGAGGCGGCCGGCGCGCACCGCGGTCATCAACACCGGCAGCGTGTAATTGTCGTTGCTCGAAAGAAGCACCAGCGCCGCGAAGAACTCGTTCCAGGCATTGAGGAAGGCGAAGATCGACACGGTCGCAATCCCCGGCATCACGAGCGGCAGCAGCACCCTGACGAGCAGTCTCAGGTCGCGCGCGCCGTCGATGCGCGCCGCCTCCTCGATTTCCTTGGGCACGGCATCGAAGGCGTTGCGCATCATGAAGACGGAGAAGGGAAGCTGCAGCGTCACATAGACGAGCATCAGGCCAAGGAGCGAATTGTTTAATCCCAGCCGCGCCAGGATAATGAAGAGCGGCGTCAGGATCGACTGGAACGGGATCATCAGCGTTGCGATGATCAGCACGAACAGCGCATTTTTGAAGGGAAAACGGTAGCGGGAGAATCCGTATCCGGCGAGCACGCTGACCGCTACGGTCAGGACGACGGTCCCGATCGACACGACGAGCGAGTTGAACATGTGCTGCCAGATTCCGCTACCGAAGCTGTCGAGTGCGCGATAGGCATCGAAGCTCAGTCCGGAGAGGGGCCATGGTGGCAGCGGCGGCCTTCCGGACTCGCTGTTCGGCCGGAAGGAGGCGAGAAAAGAAACGGCAAAGGGCGCCAGGAAGAAGAACGCCGCGCCTATGCCGATACCGTGATAGGCGATCCTGTCCCGGAGCGCCTTTCGAGCGCGGATTTCACGGCGTATCCTCATGGGCGTTCGTCCCCCACCTTTAGCAGCCAAAGCTGGACCACGCTGAGCGTCACCAGGATCAGGAGGAGCGCGATCGAAAGCGCCGCACCGTAGCCGAGATTGAAGGACACGAAGGACTGGTTGAAGATGTAATAGACGACGGAAATCATTTTGTTCTGCGGACCGCCGCTCGTCATGATGTAGAACTGATCGAAAGCGAGGATCGAGCCGGTCACCGAAAGGATGAGCGCCAGCGCCATGGTCCGGCGCATCAGGGGCAGCGTCAGATGTCGGAAGCGCTGCCAGCCGCCGGCGCCATCGATACGGGCGGCCTCTGTCAGCTCCGTCGGGATCGCCTGCAGTCCGGTCAGCAGGATGATCATGGTGAAGCCGGCGATTTTCCAGACCACCATCACGATAATCGTCATGAAGGCGGTGTCGAACTTGGCGAGCAGGTTGATCCGACCGGCGGTCAGACCCAGCATGTCGAAGAGAGGCGCGAAGAGCCCGCTGTCGACATTGGCAAGCCAGACCCAGAGCAGCGAGGCGGAAGCCAACCCCACCACGACAGGCAGAAAGACTATGGTGCGGTAGAGCGAGACCAGTGGTCTCTGTTTCTCCACGAAAAGCGCCAGCGGAAAGGCGACCGCGAAAATCGCTATGGTGACGATTAGGGTGTAGTGGGCAGTGAAACCGAGTGCATTGAAGAAACGCGCATCGGTGAACATCCGCGTGTAGTTGCGCAGACCGATCCAGGCCGGCTCACCGAGCAGCGGCCATTTGTGAAGGCTCATCCACAGCGTGAAGAGCACTGGCAACACGAAGAAGATCGTGACCAGCCCCATGGCCGGCGCGATATAGACGAGCCCGCGCCACCCGGATTTCCGCTTCAGGCGGCTCCGGCGCGTGGTCGATGTGAGACTTGACGTCATCATGGATGCGCTTTTCTAGGAATTCTGGACGGTGTCGGAAGGGCGTCTGCCCTTCCGGAAGCTTGAGCGGGAGCGGACTGCAGAGCAGCATCGTGGGTTTGCCACGCCGCGCCATGTCCGCTAGGTCTTACTGCCCCGCGTCGATGATCGACTGCATCTCTGCTTGCGCATCCGCGAAGGCACCGTCGACGTCGTCGCCGTAGATCGCGGCATTGGTGAAGGTCGCCCATGGGCCGTTTGCGCTGTTGATCAGATCGTTGAACTGCAGCGTGTAGGGCGTCTTGGCGACGGCGATCGCGTCGAGACCGACCTTCAGGCGCGGGTCGAGGCCCTCGAGCACCTCATTGGCGATGTCGCCGCGAGTCGGCAGGCTGCCATACTTCGCCATGATCTTCTGGCCTTCGGGCGAATAGGTGTATTCAAGGAATTCCTTGACGTCCGCGAGCTTCGGCGTGCCCTTGGTAACGACGAAATTGTCCCCGCCGGCAAAGGAGGACGGCTTGCCGTCGACGCCCGGGATCAGCGTCACGCCGAAATCAATCTCCGGATGCTGCGTCACCAGTGTGCCGATCGCGAAGGCGCCGAGGCTTTGCTGGCCGATCTTGCCATTGGTGAAGCTCAGGAAATTCACCCCGTTGTCGCTTGCAGCACCTGCCGGCACCAGATCCTTCGCGATCATGTTGCGGTAAATGTCGACGGCCTTGCGCATCTGGGGCGTGTCGAGCGTCGCCGTCTTGCCGTCGGCCGAAAGGATATCCGCACCCGCACCCCAGGTCAGGGGCGTGAAGGTGAATATCATGCAGCCGCCGCAGCCGCCGCCGGAGAAATAGAAGCCATATGTATCGCCGCCGAGCCCACGGATTTTCTCGGCGTTGGCAGTGATCTCCTCCCAGGTGGCCGGCGCTTTTTCAGGATCGAGGCCGGCCTTCTTGTAGAGGTCCTTGTTCCAGGCGAAAATCGAGGTCTCGACCGTCAGCGGCAGGCCGTAGATCTTGTCCTCATAGGTGCCGAGCTTGACGTGCGATGGCGACAGCGAGTTGAAATAGGGTAGCGCCTTCGCCCAGTCGGTGAGGTCTTCCAGCTGGCCGGCAGCTGCAAAGGCCGGCGTGTAGATCAGGTCGAGGGACAGCGCGTCGGGTGCCTGCCCGCCGGCGATCGCCGTGGCATATTTCTGCACGAGCTCGGCAAAGGGCACCTCAGTGAGTTCCACCTTGTTCTCGTGCGCTGCGTTGTAGGCCTTCACGACTTCCTTGAACGAGTCGCCTATACCCGAGCGCACCCACATGCTGATCGTCTCGGCCGAGGCGACCGAGATCATGCTGGCCGAAATGAGGGCCGTTGCCGCCATAAGTTTCGTGAACATTTCGCATTCCTCCCAAATGCGGGGCCACCTTGGAGTGAGCCCCATCTCCTCAATCAGTTCTGCTGGCGCCCGCCTCCGCAGGAGTCCCTTATGACCAGTTTGCAGGGCAACCTGCGCAGACCGGGTTCGATCGCCCGCCCCTCCGCAAGCGCAAGCACCATCAGGCCCGCTTCGCGCCCAAGTTCCTTCAGGTTCGTGTCGATGGTCGTCAGCGGCGGCCGTGTCTGTGCCGCCATGATCTCCCAATTGTCGAAACCTATGACCGAGACATCCCCCGGCACCCGGGCGCCGCGCTCGCGCAGCGCATCGGCCACGCCGCGGGCGATCTGGTCGTTGCCGCAAAAGATGCCGTCGGGCCTTTCGCCGCCCTCTTTCCAGATCCTGTCGATCGCTTCGTGGCCCCAGGCCTCCGACCAGACGCCGTGCAGCACCGGCGCGCCGTTGCCAGCCACGGTACGGAACGCCTCGGCGCGCTCCACAGCGGATACGAATTCCCGCGGGCCGGTGATATGGACAAGCCGCTGGCGGCCAAGCTCCTTCAGCCACTCGGTGGCAAGCGTCGCTCCGTGCCGGTCATCCGACGTCAGCGTCACGCTGCCCGGCTCGCCCTTGGTGAAGGCGTAGACGACCGGCACCGGCAGGCCAGCGAGGTCGACCGGGAGAGACCTGTCGACCCGCTTGCCCGTCGCGATGATGCCGTCCACCTGCTTGTCCAGCATGGCGTCAACATGGATTTTTCCCAGGGCCGGGTCATCCTCGATGGCGCAAAGAAAGACCGACACGCCATGATCCACAAGCGCCTCGGATATTCCGGCCATGACCGGAAGCGTGAAGCGCCCATAGGTATCGTTCGTCAGAAGACCGACGGTGAAGCTCCGGTTGCTGAGCAACCCTTTCGCCAGCGCATTCGGACGAAAGCCGATCTGCGCGGCAAGAGTCTTGATCCGCTCGCGCGTGTCGGCGGCCATGCGGCCATTGTCGTTGAGTGCCTTCGACACGGTCGAAACACTCACGCCGGCGACCCTCGCCAGATCGTGAATGGTGACGCGATGACCCTTGCCGCGCTGAGAGCTCAGTTTCGCCTCCTCCCGAGAGAACCAGGGATGAGAAAACCTTTTCTCACACGCGAAGTCAATATGGGAAAAGGTTTTCTCAGGAAGAAGTATGATTATTCGGCAAAAGCCGATCTTTGCGTATCCGCCTCTCGGCAGTGACGGGCCCCGCAGGGGACCCGCCACAATTCAGAGTGGGTGTTTTTCTCCGCTCCCGGCGGAGAATGCGGGCCGATTGTACGGCGGCCACATGTTCACGAAAAGCTGAGCGGCCGGTCACCCTCGGCATCCTTGATGCGTGTGGGCAGACCAATGCGGTTCAAGAGGTCGAGGAAGGGCCGCGGCGGCAGTTCTTCGACGTTCGCCATCTGCTTTACATCCCATTCGCCGCTGGCGATCAGCATTGCGGCCGCAACCGGCGGGACGCCGGCGGTGTAGGAGATGCCCTGCGAACCCACTTCTTCGAAGGCCTGCTTGTGATCGGCGACGTTGTAGATGAACACTTCGCGCTCTTTTCCATCCTTGAAGCCCTTGACGAAGTCGCCGATGCAGGTCTTGCCTTCGTAGCCCGGGGCAAGCGACGCCGGATCAGGCAGCACGGCCTTGACGACCTTGAGCGGGACGACCTCGAGCCCTTCAGCCGTTTTCACCGGCTGCTCGGAAAGGAGTCCGAGATTTTTCAGGACGGTAAAGACGTTGATGTAGTGGTCGCCGAACCCCATCCAGAAGCGCACATCGGCGCCGTCCATGTTCTTCGACAGCGAGTGGATCTCGTCATGGCCGGTCATATAGGCCTTGCGCTTGCCGACGACGGGCAGGTCGAACTCCTTGCCGATTTCGAACATGCGGTTCGTCTGCCAGGCGCCCTTCTGCCAGGAATAGACGACGCCGGTAAATTCACGGAAATTGATCTCCGGATCGAAATTGGTGGCGAAATATTTGCCATGATTGCCGGCGTTGATGTCGACGATATCGATGGTGGTGACCTTGTCGAAATAATCGTCCCTGGCAAGGCGCGCATAGGCGTTGACGACGCCCGGGTCGAAGCCGACGCCGAGAATGGCGGTAATGCCCTTCTCCTTGCACTCCGCTGCGCGCTTCCACTCGTAATTACCGTACCACGGCGGCGTTTCGCAGATTTTGTTCGGCTCCTCGTGGATCGCCGTGTCCATATATGCCACACCGGTGTCCATGCAGGCGCGAAGCACTGACATGTTGACGAAAGCCGAACCGACATTGATCACGATCTTTGAGCCGGTGCTCGCGATGAGCGCTTTCGTCGCCTCGACGTCGAGGGCGTCGAGCGCATGTGCCTCGAGCCTCACCTCGGTCTTCAGGCTTTTCTTTTCCCGCACGGACTCGACGATTGCGCGGCACTTCTCGACCGTGCGCGACGCGATATGAATATCTCCCAATACATCGCTGTTCTGGGCGCATTTGTGCGCCACGACCTGTGCCACGCCACCGGCGCCGATGATGAGAACGTTTTTCTTCATTTCGGGGGATATCTCCTTCTACCCGTCTTTACCTGAAGCCTCAGGAGAGGCTCTTCTCGAAATCCGCGTAGGTGAATTCGCGGACGGTCCTGACGCTTCCGTCAAGTTCCTTGATGGCGATCGCCGGCATCTTCACGCCGTTGAACCAGTTCTTCTTGACCATCGTGTAACCGGCGGCATCCTGAAACGAGATGCGGTCGCCGACCTTCAACGCGTCGGCAAAGCGGAACTCGCCAAAGACATCGCCCGCGAGACAGGACTTGCCACAGATCATGTAGCTATGCGGCCCCTCGTTCGGCGAAACCTTGGCGGTTTCGCGATAAATCAACAGGTCCAGCATGTGCGCTTCGATCGAACTGTCGACGATGGCGAGATTTTTACCGTTATAGAGCGTGTCCAGCACTGTCACTTCGAGCGTCGTGCTCTTTGTGATCGAGGCCTCGCCCGGTTCGAGATAAACCTGAACGTCGTAGCGGTCCGAAAACGCTCTGAGCCGCGCCGAGAAGGTGTCGACCGGATAATCATCCCCGGTGAAGTGAATGCCGCCACCGAGGCTCACCCAATCGGCGCGTTCGAGCAGCGAACCAAACCGTTCCTCGATTTGCGCAAGCAAGCAATCGAACAGGTCGAAGTTCTTGTTTTCGCAGTTGTTATGAATCATGAACCCGTTGATCCGATCCATGACACGCTCGACCTTTGCCACGTCCCATTCGCCAAGCCGGCTGAAGGGACGCGCCGGATCCGCAAGGTCGAAGCTCGACGAGCTCACCTGCGGATTGAGGCGCAATCCGCGCGCGATCCCCGCGGCTCTTTCCGCATAGCGTTCGAGCTGCGAGATCGAGTTGAAGATGATCTTGTCGGCATGCAAAACGACTTCGTCGATCTCGTTGTCGCCATAAGCGACGCTGTAGGCATGGGTTTCCTTGCCGAACTTCTCGCGGCCGAGCCTCACTTCGAAGAGCGAGGAAGACGTGGTGCCGTCCATATAGTCACGCATGAGGTCGAAAACCGACCAGGTGGCAAAACACTTGAGAGCCAGCAAAGCCTTGGCGCCGGACTTCTCGCGCACATGGGCGATCTTCTCCATGTTGCGGATAAGCTTGGACTTGTCGATGAGATAATAGGGCGTCTCGATCAAGGCAGGACCTGTCTGTTCTGAATCCGAAAGGGGTCCTCCTAGGAAAATGGGGGCGCTTCTGCAACCCGGCGCGGCCTACCCGGGACAAAATGCCCGACCCGCAATCGAGTCAAATGCCTGACCGGAAACGCGTTCCCATGCGCGCTACCTCAATGCCTCCGAGAAACGGCCTTGGGCGGCAGCCCGGACGAGCAGAGTGCTAGGGGGATCGGCGAGACCCTTCTCGGCAAAGGCGCCGAGCGCTGCGACGATCCGGTCGAGACCCTGGGACTGCGCATGATGCATCAGACCGCCCCGCCAGCGCGGAAAGCCATAGCCATGAATCTCGACGAGGTCGATATCGGATGGCCTGAGAGCCGTTCCATCCTCGACGATCCGCGCCGCCTCGTTGACCATCGGCCAGAGAATGCAGTCGATGATGGACGCCTCGTCCCAATCAAGGCGCGGCCAACCCTGTGCCTCCTCCTCGATGAGGCGTGCAACTGCCTCGGAAGGCAGCGGTGTGCGGTGGCCAGGCACGTAGTCGTACCAGCCGCCGCCACTCTTCTGGCCGAAGCGCGCGATTGCGCAGAGGCGATCGGCAACCGGCGCGAAAACCGGCAGCCCGCGCGCCCGGGCGGCGCGCCGCTGGAAGGCGGCGATATCGAGGCCGCCGAGATCCTGCGCCTCGAAAGGCCCCATCGGCAGACCGAAAGCGCGCATGGCGGCATCGACGGCGGAGGGAGTGGCGCCGGTGACGAGAAGCCGTTCGGCCTGGCTCCGCATTACCTTCAGGATTCGATTGCCTATGAACCCGTCCGAAATGCCGGCGCGCACGGGAATTTTGTTCAGCATCCGTGCCAGCGCGAAACCGGTCGCCAGCGCCTCGGGCGCGGTCGCCCCCGTGGGGACGATTTCGAGAAGCTTCATCACCTGCGCCGGACTGAAGAAATGCAGTCCGAGGAAGCGCTCCGGGCTCGCAATGCCATCGGCGATGCGCTCGGGGTCGAGATAAGACGTGTTCGTCGCGAGAACGGCGTCGTGCCGGCACGCGGCCCCCACATTTCGAAAGACATCGCGCTTCACATCCAGGTCCTCGAAGACGGCCTCGATGATGAGATCCGCCTCGGCGAGCACTGCGTAATCGGTCGCGCCTGTGACGCGGGCCAAGCGCTCCGCCGCAAGCCCGGCGGAGATGCGGCGGCGTTTTACCGCGCCGTCGAAAATTGCGCGGAGCCTTGCCAGCGCGCCTTCCATCGCCGCCTCGTCGCGCTCGACGATAACGAGAGGAAGACCGGCGTTACAAAGCGCCGCGGCTATGCCGGTCCCCATGGTGCCGCCGCCGATCACCGCCGCCGAGCGGATCGGTCGCGGCCCCACGCCGGCAAGCTCCGGCGCGTGTCTGGCCACCCGTTCGGCGCGGAAAACGTGGCGAAGAGGATTGCCGGCGGTGGCAAGCGCGACCCTGCCTCTATGCACGATGTTCAGGGCCATGATGCTCATCCTCCGTGGCGCCATGATTGACCGGCCGGCCGGTCCATGTAAGGCTTTCAAGGGCGGGAACCAGCTGGTGCAGGAGGAAACATGTCCGCTTCCGACACCGTTCTGTGGGCGTTTGAGACCGGCGTTCTGCGCCTGACGCTCAACCGACCGGACAAGCTTAACGCCTTCAACGAGGAGATGCACCTCGCGCTGCGTGCCGGCTTCGAGCGCGCCCATTCGGACGATGACGTGCGGGTCGTGCTCCTGACCGGGGCCGGGCGCGGTTTTTCCGCTGGCCAGGATCTTGGCGATCGCGATCCGCACGGCGGCGGTACGCCGAATCTCGGCCATACGATCGAGACCTTCTACAATCCGCTCCTGAGGCTGATCCGCGCGCTGGAGAAACCGGTCGTCTGCGCCGTCAACGGAGTTGCGGCGGGCGCAGGCGCCAATATCGCCTTCGCCTGCGACATCACGCTTGCCGCCCGCTCCGCACGCTTCATTCAGGCTTTCGCGAAAATCGGGCTGATACCTGATTCCGGCGGAACCTGGAACCTGCCACGGCTCGTCGGCGAGGCGCGCGCCAAGGCGTTGACGCTGACGGCCGAACCGCTTGATGCAGAGACGGCGGCGAGCTGGGGGCTGATCTGGCGCGCCGTCGATGACGCGGCGCTGATGGACGAGGCTTTCGCGCTCGCCGCCAGGCTCGCAGCCGGACCGACCAGGGGTTTCGGCTTGACCAAGCGCGCCATCCAGGCGGCCGCCACCCATTCCTTTGACGAACAGCTCGACCTTGAACGCGACCTGCAGCGCGAAGCTGGCCGCAGCGCCGATTATGCCGAAGGCGTGACGGCATTCCTCGACAAGCGCAAACCGGAGTTCAAGGGCCGGTGACGGGCGCGGCGGGCCACATGCGCATACGCCTACATCGAAGGGCGCTCGTCCGTCTGGTCTAATCCACCACATCACGGCCGGTTTCCGCGACGGTCTTCAGCCGATGAGCAAATTCGCGGCGCAGCGTGCGCCGCAGTTCGGCCGCCTGGTGGCGGCGTTTCTCGGTTGCCGTCTCCGGACGGTACTCCGGCACCGCCACCGGGCGGCCCGCTTCATCGACGGCGACCATGGTGAAATAGCAGGAATTGGTGTGCCGTCGGGTGCCGGCACGGATGTTTTCCGCCTCGACCCTTATGCCGACCTCCATAGACGTCCGCCCGGCAAAATTGACCGCCGCGCGGAAAGTGACGAGTTCGCCGACAAGGATCGGCTCCTTGAAGATCACCTGGTCGACGGAGAGGGTGACCGCATATTGCTTGGAAAAGCGTGACGCGCAGGAGAAGGCCACACGGTCAAGCAGATTCAAAAGCGCACCGCCATGCACCTTGCCGCTGAAATTCGCCATGTCCGGCGTCATCAGAACGGTCATCACCAGATGTCGCGTCTCCTGATCCGTCATCATTTTTCCTCACCGCGCGCTTTTGCTACCATCGTCAATACATCATATTGCGCGACGGTCGCGCCAGTCTGGTTGGTGACGCAACAGTCCCAGCGCACCTCGCCATATTCGGTGTTCATCCGCGGACTGATCTCCTTGCAGGTGAGCCGGACCTGCAGCGCATCGCCCGGATAGACGGGCGCAAGAAAGCGCAGCCCGTCGACACCGTAGTTTGCGAGCACCGGCCCCGGGGCGGGATCGACGAAGAGACCGGCGGCGAGGGAAACGACGAGATAGCCATGGGCGACCCGCCCGTCGAAGAACGGATTGGCGCGCGCGGCTTCCTCGTCCATATGCGCGTAGAAGGTATCGCCGGTGAAATCGGCGAAATGCTCGATATCTTCGAGCGTCACCACGCGGGTCCCGGTGACGAGCTGATCACCGGTCCGCAATTCGGCGAGCGACTTGCGGAAGGGGTGCTCGCTCTCGTGCCGCCCCGGCGCACCTTTTATCCAGCGGCCCATGACGGCTGATATGAGGCCCGGCGGACCCTGAACAGCCGTGCGCTGCATGTAGTGTTTGACGCCCCGCATACCCCCCAGTTCCTCTCCGCCGCCGGCCCGGCCGGGACCGCCATGGACGAGACCCGGCAAGGGCGAGCCGTGTCCGGTGGAGGACTTCGCGCTCAATCGGTTGCCGATCAGCACACGGCCATGGAAGGGCGCCATGCCGATCACCAGTTCCTGCGCTGTATCGGGATCGTTGGTGAAGACGGAGGTGACGAGACTCCCCTTTCCGCGCCTGACGAGTTCGATTGCGTCATCGGTCGTTTCATAAGGCATGACGGTGCTGACGGGGCCGAAGGCCTCGATATCGTGGACCGCTCGGGCCGCGCTCGGCCTGTCGCAATAGAGAAGCACCGGACTGAGGAAGGCGCCCGCCTCCGCATCGCCGGAAACGAGCTGCGGCCTAGTCGGATCGCCGGCAACGATTTCCGCCTCCGCGGCAAGATCGCGGATGCGCGCCCTCACCTCTTCGCGTTGGCCGAGGCTTGCGAGCGGGCCCATTCGGACGTTTTCGTCAGCCGGAGCGCCGAGCGGAAGCCTGGCAAACCGCTCGCCGAGAGCAGCCACCAGAGCATCGCAATGGGCGCGTGGCACGATCACCCGGCGGATCGCCGTGCATTTCTGTCCTGCCTTCGACGTCATCTCGCGGAAGACCTCGCGGACGAAGAGATCGAACTCCTCCGTTCCGGGAGCCGCATCGAGGCCGAGAACAGCGGCGTTGAGACTATCGGCCTCCATGGTGAACCGCACCGAATTCTTCAGAATGGCAGGATGGGCCTTAAGCATGCGCCCGGTCGCAGACGACCCGGTAAAGGTCACCACGTCCTGATCGCCGGCATGATCGAGGAGATCGCCGGCCGAGCCGCAGACGAGCTGGAGCGCGCCTTGCGGAAGCAGTCCGGTCTCGATGATCCGGCGCACCAGCAACTCGGCAAGGTAGGCGGTCTGGCTCGCAGGCTTTATGATTGCAGGCATGCCTGCGATCAAGGTCGGCGCCAATTTCTCGAGCATGCCCCAACAGGGAAAATTGAAAGCATTGATGTGCACCGCGATGCCCTGAAGCGGCGTCAACATGTGCTGTGCGGAGAACGTTCCGTCGCGCGAGAGAGGCTCGACGTCTCCGTCCAGAAGCACGCGGCTGTTCGGCAGCTCCCGCCGTGCCTTCGACGCGTAGGAAAAAAGCGTGCCGATGCCGCCTTCGATGTCGATCCAGCTGTCCGTACGCGTGGCGCCCGTAGCGGTGGAGAGCGCATAGAATTCCTCCTTGCGCTCCATCAGGGCCTGGGCGAGCATCTTCAGCATCATCGCCCGCTCGTGGAGCGACATGCGGCGAAGCGCCGGTCCGCCCTTCTCGCGGCCATAGGCGAGCGCGGCGGCGAAATCGATACCGGTGGAATCCACGAGCGCCACCGGCGCGCCGGTCGCCGCATCGCAGAGCGTCACGCCGTCCTTGTCGCCACGCACCCAAACGCCGGCGACATAGCTCTCAAGCCTGCGTGGCCGGTCTGTCACCATACCCATCGGATGCTCCTCCCCGGCTCTCCCCGGTTTCGTTCACTCGTCGTAGCTGACGACGACGCGATCGCTCAGCGGATAGGACTGGCACATCAGCACATAGCCCTGCTCTACCTCGTAATCCTCGAGCGCGTTGTTGCTCTCCATTTCCACCTCGCCTTCGAGCACCTTTGCGCGGCATGACGAGCAGACCCCAGCCTTGCAGGCATAAGGTGCATCCATCCTGTTTTCGAGCGCCGCTTCGAGGAGGCTCTGCCCCCGTTTCGGAAGGGTGAAGCTGCGCGTGGCTCCGTCGAGAGTCACGGTCGCTTCGCAGCGCGACCCTCCATCGGTGCCGGCGGGGCTTGCCGTCCTTCGGCGGGCGCGGCCAGGCTGGGACGAACCGAACAGTTCGAACCTGATCCGGCTGTCGCTCACACCGTGCGCGCGAAGGGTTGCGGCGACCGCCTGCATCATCGGTTCGGGGCCGCAGATGAAGGCGATATCGGCTGACTTCACGTCGATCCAGTGCCGGAACAGGGCAGTGCATTTTTCCAAATCGAGCCGCCCGCTGAAAAGATCGATGTCCTGGGCTTCGCTCTCGAGAATATGCAGCACCGAGAGGCGGCCGAGATAGAGGTTCTTGAGGTCGTCCAGTTCCTCGCGAAACATGATCGAGCTGAAGTGGCGATTGGCATAGACCAGCGTGAATGCGGACCGCGGTTCGCGCGCGAGCACCGTTTTGACGAGCGAAAGCACCGGCGTGATGCCGCTGCCGCCGGCGAAACCGAGATAGTGTCTGGACACCTCCGGTTCGACAGGCACGAAGAAAGTCCCCATCGGCGGCATCGCTTCAAGCGTGTCGCCGGGCTTGAGCACCTCATTCGCCCAGTTGGAAAAGCAACCTCCGTCGACGCGTTTGATGCCTACCCTCAAGGCGCCCTCGCCGAGGCCGGAGCAGATCGAATAGGAACGGCGCAGTTCCTCGCCGTCGAATATGCGGCGGAAGGTCAGGTATTGCCCCTGCGTGAAATCGAAAGCGGCGCGGTCCTCATCGCGCGGCTCGAGCGTGACGACGACCGCATCGCGCGTCTCGCGCCGGACTTCGGTGACTTGTAGGGGGTGAAAACGTGCCATTCAAACGGTCTCCCGGCACCCCTTCAGATGCACTTGAAATAGTCGAAAGGTTCCAGACAGTCGCGACAGCGATAGCTCGCCTTGCAGGGCGTCGAGCCGAACTGGCTGATCTTCTCGGTCCGCCCGGAATTGCAGCGCGGACATTGGACCGTCAGGGGCGCGCCACCGGCAAGGCCTGCGATCCTTTCCATGAGCGTGCCTTCGGCGGTGGTGCCGTCTATAGGGGCCGCGATGCCGTAGTTTCCAAGCTTCTCGCGGCCCTCGGCACTGATCCAGTCGGTAGTCCAGGCGGGTGAGAGCCGGCGCTCGAGCCTGACATTCTCGATGCCTTTCTCCTTCAACGCCCGCTCGATGTCTTGATTGATGACCGCAGTTGCGGGACAGCCAGAATAGGTGGGCGTCACCGTCACCACCAGCGCCTCGCGATCCCAGGCGACGTCGCGGATGATGCCGAGATCCGTCACCGAGATGATCGGAATTTCGGGGTCCGGCACGTGCGAAAGCCAGTTCCAGACATCTTCGATCGAAGGGCGTAGCGCCGTTGCCACATGAGCCTCCTACCAGCTGGCACCCGGATAGGCGCGCTGCAGGAACTGCATCTCGGCGAGCACATAGCCGAGGTGCTCCGTATGGAGGCCGCGCTTTCCGCCCCTGTGCATATAGCCGTCCTGCGGTTTTCCGAGCGTCGCCGCGCAGAGTGTTTCTGCGACGAGCGTATTCCATTCGGGCTTTAGGCTTTCCGGCTCCGGTGCCAAGCCGGCAGCCGCAAGGGCGGCGTCGTGCGCCTCGTTCACGAACATCTCACCGGTATAGGACCAGAGCTCGTCCAGCGCCTTTTTCATCCGGGCATGGCTTTCCGCCGTGCCGTCGCCAAGGCGGATCACGAGATCACGGCTGCGTTCGAGGTGATAGGCCACCTCCTTCGAGGTTTTCTCGGCGATCGCGGCAATGCGGGG
>Ga0228710_1005789_pt1 | contig 19065 bp, 11 predicted proteins | sample MedpolnodulmetaG_FD_177995 | JGI IMG/M metagenome (GOLD analysis project Ga0228710, IMG submission 177995) | Root nodule microbial communities from Medicago polymorpha collected in Santa Monica, California, United States - pink nodules | ecosystem: Host-associated > Plants > Roots > Nodule...
GGGGGGGTGAATAGCGTTTTAAAAATATATTGAGTTTTTAGCGAAAGCGAGTTTTGAAAACAATTTGACTAATTGAACTTGTGCTCGAAACGATAACAATGACAAAGAGATTAAGACAATGTAATATACACGTTGCATCTTGAAGGAAATTCTAATGTGTTTCTCTACTACCTCATACGCGTCGCGTGCTATGACATGCACATCACACAATTATGAAGAATTGTATTTGTCATATCATTGTCTAAGACACATCGTGTTCTAGGAGTTACACGGAGCGCAATATTGTTACTGATGGACGAAATTGACAAGTGCACGAAATCACAACAAGTAATAAAGTAGTAAGTGTATCGCTCTCCAAAGGGATTGTCGTTCAACTTCTAAATTAATAAAACTTATTTCAAAAGATAAAAGTTAAATAAAATTGAATAGAACTGCAGGGTTGAATTGCCATGCCTAATGCAAGATTAGGTTTGTGATTCAAATTATTAATCGAGATTAGGGAATCCTTGAATCCCCCTTTGTCTTTGTTGGAATTATCTTTTAAGAAACAAACAACTTATGTGGTGCCTACTTTTGATTTAATGAATCCGATGGTAAAATTTATATGAAGTGTCTAATAACAATTATTGTCGGACTAAACCTAGGTTTAGATTACGTACGACGTTGTCAATAGAAAAGAGTAATGACGAAAGGAATTCAAACATTAACTTTTGAACCTCTATAAGAAGTGGTAAGTAGAAAAGCCAATGGAACTGATATACTTTCGGGTTGTCAGGGCCTACTTTTATCCTACGGTTCAATCTTCAATGTTACACTCGTAGAAAAACCATTAAAGAATATACATAATATAATTGAAACCGAGCACAATAAAAGTATAAACTGAATGAAAATCTTTATTAATAAGATCCAACCAATAAGATAGGGTTCATCTTGCAACCGTAATCAAGAGGTTTAGTTGATCAGGGAAACAAACATCATTACAAAACAATAGAAAAACATACCCTAGAAGAAAACAAGAGAAGGAAGAATCTTGCCTTGAAGCTCTTATGTTTGACCCTTAGTTTGACCGTCAATGTTTCTGAATCAATAATAAGGTGTGCAAGGGTCTCTATTTACACACTCTTTCTCAGTCTCATTACTGACTTGAACGTTGGAGTGCTAACGTGCTTGCAGGCACCTTTTGTTCCACCGTGAAGACTCATCGCCACCGCACCGAAGTAGATTTCGCCACCGTTGCCTCTCATCCTTCCTCATCGGACATATCACTGTTAAAAGTTTGATTATACAAGCTCCAATATATTTTTATACAATTGGTTTTTTACCTAGTGTCTCAAGATATTTTATTAGCATTTTCCTTAAAATAAACACCTAATTTAATCTCCAAATATATTTTTATACTATTTTGATTTTATTCTGTTTACATGGGGCTTGGAGATACAAGCCTTATCTAACGGAGAAACGGGTAAACCAAAGGCAAGTTACAGTTTTGCATCATCAAATATACTTTATCATCAGATTTGTCTTCTACAAATTCATTTGTTTCAACTTGACTTCATTAACAAAGCTAGCAATTCACTTTTCGTGTTTTATTTAAGTAACTTGCTGACTTTTGACATGTTTTGACTTGTGATTTCTAACATGTTTCTTTGAGTTGTTTGGTGCATCATTTGATTGGTTTGAGTCTAATTCTAAAGTTGTTTACATTTGTCATGTTAGATTTGTTTTTTAATTTCTTATAGTTTTTCGTTACACTTTTTACTTTATGACAGCATATACTTTTCGAAGAGACCAATTTTCTCAACATCTTTCTTTAAGACCAATTTCAATTTCCAGCCCCACATTCAAAAAGTTAATGGGTATTAATAGAATTTTTTAAAAGAGACCAATTTTTTTTTCTTAATTCATGTTTTTCTATTTTTTTGCGCAGAACAATTTTTTATGGTTTAGTCTCCGATTATAGAGCATTTTTTTATAATAATCATTTGAAAATATAAATATTTAAATGCACTTTAAAATTTTAATTAGGATTTTTAGTAGTTTTGATATTTTTGAAAAAAAAATAGTTATTTAAATTTTATGAATGTGTAAATACCTAATGTAAATTTTTGTGAGATACATTAATTTTTACCTATTTTCGATGAACAGATTTGTCTAAATCGTATAAAATTTAGGTACCGTTTGACCAGGCTTTTTTTTCAGCTTCTCTACATATTTAAAGAGAAGTTAGGCCAAACACAATATCAATAAAGTACCTTCTAAAAAAAGTACTTTTTTTAGAATGCATAAGTATTTTTATTCCTTTTCTTCAATCTCACAAATATATACACACACATTAGCGTTTAGAGTAATATTTTATGTTCATTTGTCTGTTTTTTTTGTTACACCAATGCGTATAATTTTTATTTAGTGTTGCATAATGCATATAATTATTTTTTTGTGTAAAATATAAAAGATATTTTTTGAAGGGAAAAACTATTTAAAATATAAAAGATATTTTTTTACAAATATTATATTTACTCAATGACGTTTATTTGTAACCAAAAATAAATTACGTTTATTTTGTGTAATATGAATACAAATTTGTATCATCATATAAAGGACTTGTTAAATTTTTTAATAGAAAAAATAATTTAAGGAGGCTCAAATAATAACATAAATATTATCAAAATACTTTGGAAAATTAAAAACATAAATCATCTTTTAAAAAAACCATAAATCATCACAAACTCAAACATTTTTACTCTCCATCAACGCAACTCCTATTTGATTTCTAACTCTATTCATGTAGCCTCCATCTTGTACTTTTCCTAAATTATGTGAACTGATTTCTTCATTTATATTGCTTTCTTCGTCACGCTCAATCATGCATTCAGAGATAACATCACATTTATTAAACTCTTCATCTTCAACTCCACACATTTGAATAAAGTTGTGGAGTGCTGTTGTTGCATGCATATATACAGAGAATAGTTGGTTTTTTCTTTTCCAATTATACTCTGTAACAAATTTTGTTATAAGAATACCATATTTTTTGTGTCATTCAAAAATATAAGAATTCATATTATATGATATTATATTTGTTACATTGTTGGTGTCATTGAAAAGGATATGTTTAGTTTTTTTAATAAGAAAAATATATGCATAGTTTGTTACAATATAAATATGCAAAATATATATAAGTATAATTTTTTTTAGGCATCTATACTTGTACTTTTAAATAAAATCAAAATTTTATATAAAAAAAATTATACGCATTACGCTACATTAAAAAAACAATTACACATTAGCGTAACAAAAGAACAGATGGACATAAAGTATTACTCTAAACGCTAATGTGTGTGTATATATTTGCGAGGTTGAAGAAAGGGAATAAAAATATTTGGTATCTTCAATAACAACGTGAATAAAAATATTTGCGAGATTGTGATAATCAAACGATATTGAAATTAAATATATGAGTGATAAAAAAGATAATAAAATTCCTTCAAAAATAGAAAATAAAATTAAATGGACCCTCCTTCACAAAAAAATTAGATGGACCGGTTAAAAAAAAAATAATAATAAAATGGAAGAAAAAAACATATTGAAATATAATATTAAAAAAATAAGAAAAGGTTTCCAACGTGAGTTGAAGAGAGGTGATTGTGAAATAAATTTCCGAGAAGTAAGTTTTGTACAATATTTTGCTAAACAACTTTTAACTTAAAAATAACTTTAAAACTAAAAAAAAATAAAGAAACCAAACAACTTTAACTTCTTTCTTAAAGCCTTTTATTTTAACTCTGTTATAAATAGAACCGAAGGGTGTATACTACAAAGGTGTACAAAAGATACAAAATTTCCGTCACTTTTTAATGGTGAGTAATATCTACTAGAAAATGTGGATTTTTTCCTCTTATTCAATTTTTTTACATACGCAAAAATCATAAGGTAAATTATTGACCACTTGTTTAAGGGTTTAAGGTACCGTTTGACCCGAATTTTGAATCAGGTACATCAACTTTTATGGACCTAATATTCTCCAATAAATAGAACATGAGGGAGTAACGTGATAAAAAATAAAATAAAAAATGAGCATAGTATCCCAATTTCTCAAAGAAACCGTTTCCATTTTGAAAAACAAAATTGTTTGAAGATTGCTTTCTTGACATTCATTGTGTTTTAGTAACACAAGTAAATGACAAAAAAATTCAGCGGCAGTTAACTGCCGGCGTATTTTTTAGTTATAAGTTTGCGGTACTTAACTACTGCTAAGGGTATTTTAGTCTTTTACTTGTGTTTTTAGGAAGTATTAAAAGTTAGAAAAACAATTTTCAAAATGTTTTGGACCATTGAACTGCCAAAGGTCCAACCAAGTTTTTGAGACCTCAAATAAAGAGATAAGATTCATACCGCCACAATCAAAAACAACCTCATGTTCTCATTAAAATGGTTTCTCATCAACAATATTATATTTCTAGAATTCAACTTCCTTTTCTTTCATCAAGAAATTATAGACACTAATGAGTTCTAAGATAAATTTCTCAAGTCCACCAATACAATGCAAATTTCATATCAAGAAATCAAATATCACAAGAAAAAACATCATCATCTTCTCTTCAATTCCCTCAAGTGAAAAACAACACAAAACAATTTCCAAAACAATTGAAACTCCATCAAATGATAAGGCTTACACTATTAATTTCAAGACAAAAAGTGCTTGCAAGCTTGGAATTTCAAGATATCCTGATTTTGTGTATGATGCTGAAGGAGGAATAGGAACTGGTTTTGGTTCAAAGGCAACACAAAATTCAGATAACAATGACATTCTTGTTTCATTTGATCTTGATACATTGTATATTCCATCATTAACAAGCTCTACAACAAAGTTTCTTGGATTGTCATTGCCACCATTTTTGAGGATTGATATTGTTCCAGAAGCTTTACAAGGAAGTATCAATCAAGAATCTGGCAAGGTAAGCCATATAAGTTATAGAAATTGTACTTCAATTCTAATTGTGCAGTATGTGTACCCCTTTTAGTGGCACTTGGTGTTTGTTCTACCTAGACATATGTATCCCGTAAATATTTTGGAAAATGCTAACTTGTACTTCAGGTACCGGTTTAGGAAACAAATATAATAAAAATTTCTTGGAACATATGTAATCAAATATTTAAATGTGTAAAGAAATGTTGTTTTCACTATAAAACTTAGAATTTTTGTTTCTTTAATCAGTACTCAGATGACACTAGTTAGCATGACCCATTTTTTTTTTTTTGATCCACATGACCCAAATATTTTTAAGGGTTAATAGGTCTTTACCCCCCCTGTAATATAGGTCATTTTCGATTTTCCCTCCTGTAAAATTATTTTTTTGATTTACCCCCTGTAAAATATTTTTGTTTTGATTTACCCCCTTAATAGACCAAACAAAAACGAACATTTCTTGAAAAAAAAAATTAGTTTTTGTTTGGCCTATTAGGGGGTAAATCAAAAAAATAATTTTACAGGGGGAAAAACCGGAAATGACTTATATTGCAGGGGGGTAAAGACCTATTAACCCTATTTTTAATAACCACCAAATTGAGATATGGTTGCATTTAGCTCATCAAGCGATTCACTTTAGAATACAAAGTAGATAATCTCAGACTTCAGTCTACGACGTGTCACTTTAGTGATAAGAGTATGTTCCTATAATATCAAGAGACGGAGTCCAAATTTCCGGTATCAATGGTAAGAATTTGACCCTGCAATATTAGGAGAGGGAGTCTAAATCCTCTAGTTATTGGTTGTAAAATAGTTATTAGTGTCACTGTTGTAATATGTGAGATAATGTCAATATATATAGTCCTAGTATGTATTAAAATTGCAAAAAACTTTTTTAATTGTATCTTTTGTAAGTAATTTTGTTAACTGCTGACTAACGGAAAAGACAATCAATGACTAAACTAATGAATGAAAGGTAGATTTGAAGACTGAACTCATGAAGGAAAAAACATTTAGGGGTGTTTTGTAATTTTGATATGACGAGTCAAATCCAATTGTTAATGGCCTCTGTTGCACGGACACTTCTGATTGAAGGCGTGTCCCGTGTCCGATATGTGTCGTGTCAAACACCGACGCGACCCTGATAGTTATAATTACATTGAATTATGTCATTTTCTCAAAATTGTACTGATGTTGACGTGTCTGTGTCAGTATCGTGTTCCGGTATCCGTATCTGTGTCCGTACTTCTTAGTTAATGGTCTATTAATTTTTATTTTTTCTTACAAGGTTGATCTTGAGTTTAAGGCCAAGTTCTTGTTTTCTGCTGGTAGTATCTATAAGGCTCCACCCTTACTTGTGAAGACAGTGTTGACATCTGAAGAATCAAAGGGGACATTGAAAAGTGGAAGAGGCATGAGATTGGATGAAGAGGGAAAGTGCAGACTGGTTGGTGTGGCAACAGTTGATCCTATTGATGATTTCCTAATGAATTCCTTCCTTGGTCTACCTACTGAGTGTCTTGCTGAACTAAATGCTGTAATCTCCATTTCTTCATCATAAGAGGTTAAATCTCATGTTAAAACTAGATATAGAACTACACATTATTAAAAAAAATATATTGGTAGTCAATGATACTAAAAGATAAAATATAAATAAATATAATAGAAGAATGTAAAGCTGGAACCATGACTTCTCATTCATGATGATACTATAGTATTAGTGCTTGTTTGGTTCCGCTTGTTCTTAGTCCAGAAGTGTTTCTACAACCTTAGAAGTGAGAAAAGCAATTTCACACATCTTTGGTTCGGCTTTACAAAACCAATTTTCATCTCCAAAAAGCAATTCTTTTTGCATACTTTGGAAATTTTCTTAAAAATCATCTTTCAAAATATATCGTTGTACATTCAATACAATAGAGCAACTTATAATGCATAATTTTTGTTTCTTTTGTAAATAATATTATGGAATGACTTCAAAATAGAATTAAATCAATATTATAATATGATTTTCTGGTCATAAGATTTGCTCCTATTTTCTTAAAAGATGTAATAGCTAGTTTTCTGTTATGAAGAAACAAAGAAAATGTAAAATGTAGCTCTAAATAAAATAATTATAGCACAATAGTTTTTGGATTGATTGTAGTCATCGTGATTTCGCCAAACTTAGCATGAGTCCAAACATGGATTACCAATAATAATGCATCAAGATTTTATTAAAATATCACAAGAGATCATTGAGCTGCAAAACTAGTTCACAGCAAGTTCACAAGAGCACACATGCATCAGTCAGAGGCTCCAAATATAAGTTCAAAGCAAGTGCAAAACTCCAAGAAAAACACTTCTTTACCCTGAATTTTTCAACACTTCTCTTTTACATTTTTTGGAGATCTTTTTCAATAAAAAAAAAATTGTGTATGAGAAATTATTATTCATTAAAAAATAAAATGAAAGCAGTTTACAACAGCACTGAAAAGGATTTGAATACTGCTTTAAGATTATATGGTCAAACTCTTACTACCGACTGAAATCTAATGGACACATTTTTTCGACATCAAAATAACAATTAATTTATAAAATCTTATTATTTCACACTGTAATACCATTTGATGAACAGAAGCCTTGCTTTCTCCTTGTTGTGATATACTTCTCAAGCAACCTCCAATTGTTCAAATTAACCAGCTCCATGCTAGTATTGAGAACCCATGCACCACAGAGAGAAAATGGTTGAAAGAACGTATGTTAGTTACGATTTATAATTTGTTATGCTTTTATTTTTTTTGAAAGGGTAATTTGTTATGCTTATTGATTGAGAAAAGGCTTAATAGCAGTTTTAGCTTCCTAACTTTCTCAAATTTGCGATTTTGGCCCCCTAAGGAAAAAAAATTATAAAACCGCCTCCTAAGTTTTGCACATGTGGTAATTTTGGGCTTTTGGCCTCCAAGACCAATTTTGACTCGGTCTACGCTGACGTGACACCCTAAATGAGGTGTCATGTGTTATTTTTTTGACCTTGGGGGGCCAAAATTGCTACAGTTGCAAAACTTATGGGGCAGTTTTGTAATTTTTTTTCTTAGGCGGCCAAAATCGCAACTTCGTGAAAGTTATGGGACGAAAACTACTATTAAGTCATTGAGAAAATCAGGGCATAACATTAGACACACATTGATAATGTTTAACAATAACTCACATATTCTTATACTATTTTTGTTAACTTTCTCTCCTCTATCTTCCCGTCATAGACAAAACATCACCTATCTTTATTAAAATTAAATGATATTTTAAGATGATGCGAGGAAATTATTTTAAAAGTGTTCTCTTTTATAGCACTAGTACTAGTATTAAAATTTGTACAAGGAACGAGGAAAATTTTGAAAATAATTTATGTTTGATGTAGTTTAGTACTTGTTGTATTCAGTTATTTATCATCAATAACAATTAATATTTTTGTTGATCGACACTTCTAAAATATTGTTTCGAAATTGTGCTTTTTTACACATAAGAAAAATATATTTAAATATATCTTTCATTCATTTATTTTAAATAGATATATTTATGTTGCTCCATAAAATAAGTTAAGTTAATTAAATTAAGAAAAAAATGTCGGGGTATATCTATTAATTTTAAATTAAGTTAATTAAATAGATATATTAATTAGTTTATTTTAAATAAATATATACGTTTGTTCCATAAAAAGTAACACCAATCGTTTGTATAGAAGAAAAGACATATAATATAGATATTTATGTTGTTCTATAAAATAAATTAAGTCCATAAAAATATATTAAGCTTTTGTTTAATATTTTTTCTTCTGATTTAATCCTTTACTTAAACTTTTTTTTACAAGTTTATTATCTTTCCTTACCAATCAAAAGAAATTGAATAAAAAATTTCTTCTTCATAAAAAGGAATTGAATAAAATTTTCAACTTCTACTAATTTTATGTTTTTGGCGTATAAAATTCATATTTAATTTATGTTCTATTTTTTTAAAGAGGTTATTATAATATTCTAAATATTTTTACAAAAACTCATTCACAAATTTGGAGGGGACACATGACATGATTTAAAAGCAAGGACCAAAAGTGTGAACTGAAAACTTCCAGGGACTAAAAGTCGAAGGAAAATTTTCCTCGCAACTGAAGTAAACAAAATTGCAAATAAGTGGAAAAGGTGATGTTTGGTTGTTAGTTTATTGGTGTAGATGTAGACATAAATAGGTAGCAATTAACACATATTTTAAGTTGATGTGGCAACAATTACTTTGTTAATTGACACTTGTCAAAAATTGCTTTGAAAGTGTTTTTGTGTATATTATTAATTTTATTAATTATTATTAATGAATATTAAAATTAGGATTTGGTATAACAGTAAACACTAAAAAGACCATGATAATTTATTCAAAAGCAAGCCTTTGAGTTCCAACCAGTGAAGCATATTGACCCTTCTTCGCCAATAACTCAAAATGAGTGCCTAGTTCAGCAATCCTCCCTTCTGAACAGAGTGCAATTTGATGGGCATTTTGAACTGTGCTTAATCTGTGAGCTATGACTAATGTTGTTCTCCCCTTCATCAAATGATTCAGTGCTTCTTGGACCAATCGCTCACTGACGGTATCTAGAGCACTTGTAGCCTGCAGGAGCAAAGAATATCTAAGTCGATGTGGCATATAAAAATTCAGTCAAGTGTTCTCAAGAAATTTCCTAAACCGCTATTGTTCCACAGTACGCAATTTAGAATGAAGTGTTGTTAAATAGAGACTATGGCATAGTGGAATTTGAATAAACCACTATATTTATGCGATCCACGAGTAAGAACACTGGATTCAGTTTGGATAAACTTCTAAAGAAGTCTTATAATAACAGATTTTTCTCGATGTTCAAAACCTTTATAACTTCTTTCAGTTGAAAAGCAACCATAAGCTCGAAGTTTATCAAAACTAGGACACAGTCGGACTGATGTCAACTTAAAGAACAACATGGCTGCAAGTTACTCTGCCTGCTTCCCGGTGAATCTAACCTCTTTATTATTAAGACTAACTGAAAGTACGAGCAAATACGAAGAATTAACGAAAAATATCACCTCGTCAAGTATAAGGATGGGAGCATTCTTCAGTAGAGCTCGGGCAATGGCAACTCTCTGCAATTTAGGAACACAAATATTATGTATTCACTCATGCACGACATGATATCTCATGCAATGGAAGGCTGTGTTTTACCTGTCTTTGTCCTCCGCTCAATAGGCCTCCGCGCTCACCGACAAGTGTATCATAGCCCTTTCCATAAACGATCAACAATAAGTTAATAGTTTTATATATTGTATCTGTATACAAGAATTTGCATATCTAAAAGATAAACCAACCTGTGGAAGTGAAATTATAAAATCATGAGCGTTTGCAGCCTTTGCTGCCTTAATTACATCGTCTTTAGAAACATTGTCATCTGGAAGCCCATATGCAATATTTTCACCAACAGACACCGAAAACAGAACAGGTTCCTGTTATATCATAATATTATTAGTGAACAAGCAATATGTTCGATATAAAGCATGGATTTATTTTTTCTTCTATAGTTTTCATACTTGATTTACGATAGAAACAACCCGGGCCCATTCACTTTTGTCAAATGTCCGTACATCCTCTCCACCAACTGTTATACGACCTCTTGTTGGCTAAAGAAATAAAACTCACTTAGACAATGTTAATTTTAAGACAGAAATTAAATGAAACTTTAAGTCACAAATTCTGAAATAGAAATCAAACCTCATAAAAACGAGACAGTAACTGTACTATTGTACTTTTTCCCGCACCACTAGCACCAACCAGTGCAGTTACAGTTCCACATTTTAGTCTTAAATTTAAGCCACTTAAAATTTCCACATCTGGCCTTAAAGGGTAAGAGAAATACACATCTGCAGTATTTTACAAGCATAGTCATCATTGACAGAAGGAAAAAGTACATATCAGAGTAAATCAGATCTATCATTAAAATTTTGAGAAGTTTGATTTGAATATACTAACAAGCATAAAACAATCATGCACAGTCAAAGTCCATCAAAAGAAAATTAATCCATTTTATCAGATTTTATATTGGGCCCAAGTAATCCTTACAAAACCGGCTTGTAAGGTGAAGGCTGCCCAAGCTTTGTAAACACTACATAGGTCATATATCTATGAAATGTGGAACTAAATCCACCGCTTCACTCATAACATGTGTTGTAAGATAGTGGCTATAGCGCTGTTACGCAACATAATTTAAACAAATCACTATTGATCTGTGATACGCTATTTAGTATAAAATCATGTGAAACAGAGGCGCTATAGTACTGTTGCATAGCAGAATTTGAATAACCCGCTATTTTCCGCAATCTGCAAATGACAACACTCCTCATAAGTAGAAAGGAAAAAGCAAGATGATGAAGCTCCCATTTCTAGAACATTAGCAAACATGGTTGTTGACATTGAAAAGTCATACATTAAAACAGGCCAGCAGGGATAGTAAAATTGCAATAGAGATAGATACCTTCAAGACATATATCTCCAGACCAAGCTAAACTAAACACATTGCTCGATGTTTTTAATGCTGACATGTAATGCAAATGATTATTTTGGTTTTTCTCCACAGAACTATTAGAGAAGAATAATTTGTAGTTTTCATCGTTCACTGCTTTTTGTTTCAGTTCTCTTTCTAAGCCGTAGGCAAGAGCATCGTCAACTTGAACTCCAGACAAAACAGAGTTGATCCTCTCAACAGCCGCAAAAGTTCCACGAAGATCTCCAAAAGTATTAACCAATCCTTGAACCTGAAGGACATAATAATAACAGACATCAAAGAGAAGATGAAACAAAATAAATTAAGAAGTCAGTAACTTGATTTACTTACAGCGAATGTCAAAGTGAAAGTATATCCAATAAAAGACGCCATTGTTCCAACAGAGAGTTGACCCTGAGAGCAAGAAAGTTCTGAATGAATCAATGGTGGAAAACCCTTGGAAAAGAAATAATAAGAGAAAGACGTATTATGATCACAAGATATAGAATTGCTTACCGCCTTAACTTTGCTTCCTCCGAGACAATAGAGTGCAGTCAAAGAAATATAAACAGCAACTCTAGTCAAGGATTCATTTATAGATTTGAAAGTGCCAAGCTTTATACCGCTCGATTGGAAAGATAGAACCTGTATGGATCCCATAATCAACATTTAAGTATCTAGAGCTTGTCATACGTTTCTGACAACAGCTATAGGTTTTTAATTAGCTCACCTGATTAGCAAACATAGCCATTTGGCGCTTTTCTCCACTAAAGGATCGAACCTGTAAGTATGTAAGTCACTATTTTAGCTGTTAATCACTGATCCAAGCCTTTAAAATGCTCATTGTAATATGAATTAATAGGAACTCACTGTTCTAATAGCAGAAAATGTTTCTGATATACAATCAGATATAGATGCTTGGGCCAAACCATGTGATTTAAAAACAGGCACAGTTGATCTCTTGTAGATAGCTTCAGTAAACCAAAAAAAATAAAAAATCAACAACAGGGAAAAGGTAGAAATGAAAAATATCACGGTGCAATTTTTTTCATTATATAGTGATGAAATTCTTATTTATTCTATATATTCAGTTCATACAAGTAAATTATTATAAAAATTATGATACATATAGCCCTAATGTTTAGGAATGGAGGAATACGTGCAGGATAATTATATTTCTGCTGAACATTGTTTAAGGAAACCTAAATGCATTATTTGTTAATCATGGATTGCAAAAAATAGAGGCTTGTTCAAATTACTCTATGCAACAGTGCTATAGTGCTACTATAGCCGGAATTTGACAACGTTTTATACCAAATACCGTATTGCAGAATAATAGCGATTTGTTCAAATTCCGCTAAACTATAGCGTTGTTATAGCCTCTGTTTCATAACAGCACCTAAAAGGCTAAAACAACTGGTCATGAGTTGTTATAATCAAACACAATAGAAATTTACCGATTGAAATGGAAACTGCAATCATCAGAACAGCCAGAATTGGAGCCAGTTGAGGGGATAGAGTAAAAAGTATGCATAATGTTCCAGTGACCTGCACAAATACAAGGAAAACCGACGCAAAAATGAACATGACCATCAATAGGTAAATCAAAATATGCATGAATACAACCTAAGTGACAATAAAATAAGGACGAAATTCTTCCATGCTCAAACAAAATAACAGTGATACAAAAGCCACTATTCAAGACATGAAGGAAAATCATCCCAACAAAGTGATAAAGGAACGAACCATACACATGCTTAAATATGAGAAATATAAAGCTCACTTCTCATTGATCTAGAGTTGCTTGCCTCAGATAATGCCCTGAATCCGCGATCCCTTGAAACATTCTCACTGACAAGATCTTTAAGAGAACCCAAATCAGATGTTAACAAACCAGTGATTTCCCCTACCTACAAGAAAAAACCAAAGAAACTGCAATAAGTTTCTTTGCACCTACTCCATTAAAATATTATAAAGCAAAGGAAAAAAATAGTATTATATAACTTAGTAAAATTAGTGAAATAATTTCTTTAATCATCTTTAGCGTACTAGCACAGTAGTAACTGCCTAGCTTTGTAACATAAAGAGACAGAGTTCGAATCCTGACGAATGAATGTATGACCTAGTACTTGAATGATTCCATATACACACCTTGTATTTGTCAAAAAATTCAACCTGCATAAATCAAAAGAACTGCATATGATTAACAGACCATAGTAAAATATCTCTATTCAGTAATTCAAACAACCAAAACATTGTAATAACAAAAGTTTAGATAGATTTGATTTTACCTTCTGAATCAATATTTTTCCAAAGATCTGAGCTCTTAGTGTTGACATAACTTTCTCCCATACTATGTTCATGTTTATAACAAAAATAACAGTAAAAAGTGGCTCTAATGCATACAGAACTCCCATTTTACTGAGAAGACTCCACAACGGTTCGGGTCTGACACCAATAAGAACTTCAAAAAACCGTCCTAAGAATACAACAACATGATATTAGTCCTTAAAATTAAATTACACTACCGGTTAGTCTGATTAGTTATCAAAATTCTGAAAGGGACCTAATGTGGCAGAATAGAAAAGTAGTCAGACGAGCAACGTCTACACGCAAGTCGTCATACAAAAGGTGGTGACTATCGTTTAATGAGTGAGAAAAATTATCCCCTAAATAAATCTCAGTAATTTAGAGATTTTTTCTAACTCTTGGCTGTCAGATACCTTGGTTCACCCAAGAAACTCTCGTTGTAGCTACTATGTCTAATAACTTTTTATATACATTATATTTGATCATTGTAGGCTTGTAGCTACTATCTCATACCCTTTATACATGTTAAATTTATATGCTAGATTTCATTTATATGCTAAAACCACCACCAACTAGTTCCCCCTATTTTCAGTGGTGAATCTTTTTAGCCATATTTTTGTTTAATATTTTGGGTTTTCTTATTAAGGACATGAAAAACTTACCTGTATATATGCCAAGTTGCTTAAGTCATGTTTATTGTCTTCTTGATTAAAAATAGAATAAAACAGCAACCAACTACTTCCGCCTATTTTTAGGGGTGTTTTTTCAACAGGTTTTAAGTATTCTAGCATTCCTTTTTATTGTTCAGACGTCAGTGAGTAACTTGACAACTTAAATTTCTGAAAGGAGAAAAAAAAACACGAGATTTTTGTTTTTTGTGTGTAACCCTTTGATTCATAGGAAAGGGGTTCATGTTCGAACGAAAGGTAAGTAAAGTCTGGCCAAAAAGTTTTCCACCAAGGAATCAAAGTTTTCCACCAAGGAATTAAACTCTGGTCCTCCTGAACAATTCGTCCTAGGGGGAGCTCATTAACCACTTGACCCCGATTACTTTGTTAAATTCATATATACTTTTGATTAAACAGGTGTTTTACACAATCATAACCGCTAGATCAACAGAAACATTTGATTTCTATCATAACAATTTCTAAAGTCATACATATGATTGATCGATCTTGATGTACTTAAAGTCTAAAACCTTTTACATTGACAATACACGAAAAAAGTTGGATTTAATTTAATTCGTATGTCAGTGTAAAATTTTTTTACACCGTCAATCAATCATAAACGTTAGATTATTACGAATATTTAACTTTAATCATATTTATCATAAAAGTTATATAAATGATGAATTGTGATTACAAGTGCATCATAATTCAACTCTAAATAAATATGGAATTTCACTATAAAGAATTTTGAATCAACGACTGTCTTTGACTTTGTAGACTGTTGTCAAATAGTCCTTGAAATTGCATATACTATAATGTAACAATTGGTCTAACTAACTTCCTAACCAACTTTACTACTATTCAATTGCATACTATGCTGACTGTAACTAATACCTGAGATTTTAAACATTTCAAAAAAGTATGCAACTCTATTAAACTGTCAAATTGGTCACTCTATAACAACTTACCATCAATTTGGTACCTATATTTTAACAATTTTGTATCAATTTGGTACCGTAGATTTTAACGATTTACTATCAATTTGGTGTCTATATTTAACCACTTTTTAATCAATTAAGTCCCTAACATTCTGTCAGAATCTAAAATGCGCAAAATTTGACGGATTCAAGGACCTTTTTTAAGTATTCATAATGTGAAGAACCTATTTAAGCGTGTCGTACAAACTCAGAGACGAATTTGATCGTTTAGTCAAATATTTTTTACCATCATTGCAGATGCTCTAACACGAAGAGCGATGACAGATACAACAATGACATAGACACGTAGACACAAGTACAACTTTGAAATAAAAAGAATAAAACAATTAATTGAATATTCCACGTGTCTAACACCTACATGTGTCAGACACCAGACACGCATTCTATCAGAAGTGTCAGTTCTGATAGAAAAATAGAAGGTATGGAGTGTACGCAATAATCACAAATCACAATCATACAAAAAAAAAAAATTACCAGAAAAAATGGGCATGGATAGAGTACAAGCAGTACACGCAAAGAGAGAAGCAACACAAACAGCAATCCGAAATTTATGCTTAATCAAAAGCAAAGCCAGCAACTCCCATGTCACCACTCTCGGTATAACCGCTTCCTCTTGCTGCAACCCATCAACTTTCGGATCCGGGTCAGCTACATTCGGGTCGGACGCGGGTCCAGTGATATAAGCACGTGGCAAAGATTGAGAAAGAAGAAAACGTGAACGAGATAATGATAATGGTTTTGGTTTGAATTGGAATTGTAATGAACGAATAGGAACACGTGAGAGTGAAAGAGAAAGAGAAAGAGAGTGTATTGGTTTTGGTTTATGAATTTTGAAGGAAGATAAGGGGAGATGGTAATGGGAGAGTGTTGTTAGAGATGTCATTGGGAGAAGTTAAGGGAAGAATTGAAGAAGTATGAAATGAGGTTTGGCTTATTTGGGATAGGAGAATGAAATAGAGTTGAAAGTTGAAGAGTTTTTATTCATTTATGATGAATCATGTTGTTTAAGGAAAATATTCATGATTCATGATGGGGTGAGGGAGGCATGAATAATGAACACATGATGACATGTGTAGTTTATTCTTCCTTAAAAAAGATGTAATTTATCTTCTTTTTTATTTATTATTTATATTTATTTATTCATAAAGAAGAACAAATATATCACTCCTTGTCTCAACATAACTTATTTAGTTGATCAATTCATACACATGAAGAGCAATGTATAAATGGAAAAGGGAATAACATTTTATTGGAGTAATAATATATTTATATATGGTGTAGTTTTTTTTATAGACAAAATAATAAATAACATTTAAAACTGATGTACACACAAGTGGATGAGTCGGGGTTCAAACCTCTCTTATAGTGTCTGGTGTAACACCCAAGACTAACGAGGGTGGGGAGTATTCGTCGGTGCACAAGGCATGACAATGTGCGACTCTTGGCAGCTTCTAAGCAAACTGAATCACATCAGAATGAGATGGATCATGAGGATGTGCAGGTATATGACTGCAAGGTTTAAGGAAAACTTATATGAATTGTTTAGTACTACCTATACCAACAAGATGCATCTTCTTTTCGGTAGCCCAAACCATACGAACTATATAGTTAAGTGTGCTTGACTTGGAGCAATTCTGGGATCGGTGACTTTCTGGGAAATTTCCAGGAAAGCGTGTGAGTGGTGACAAAACACATTGAAAAGATGTTACATCTGGCCTAGCAATTTTGCTATTTTTGTCAATTGAGATAGGACTTGTGGATTGTATTCATCTTTACCATACACACCTTCGGATTTTTGGATTATTTAACATGAAATGATGTTTTTCCCTATATTTTTTTGGTGGGAGAATGCATTTTTCACCAATTCGGATTCTAAAATCTGAAAAAATGTGTACTTCGGATACCAATAAAAAATAGTGGGAATAACAGGTTTGGATTAAAGAATCATATGTTAGTCTATATGATGAACTAGGAAGTGTGCTAGAGGGGGGTGAATAGCGTTTTTTGTTTTTCAAAAAGATTTTTGCAAAAGCATGGATTAACAAGAGTATGACTATTGAATCTGTGTGTGGTGATGATAACAAAATTAAGACGATGAAAATCAAATAAGATTCAAAGCTGAATTGAGAGGTTCAAATAATAAATCTTATGGAGCAAATCAATAATCAATACACATACATTCAAATTCCAAAACTAAACAATCTCAAACCAAACATATTAACAACAAATCACACTAACAACTAATGAACACAAGACATATGAATTAATTTGTTTGAAACTTAATTTACACTAGATTGCGAGAATCTCAATTGTAGTAATTGAGATTAAGTGATGTAAAAAGGAAAGTTCACAATCAATTTAACATGCCTTCAACAAAGAATTCATATGCAATTAATATGCGGAAATTTAAAAGGATAGGGAGAAGAATAACACTGTGATTTATAGTGGTTCCCCTTGTTCGTCCTCGCTAAAGGTACATCCACTCTTCTTGATAGAAAACGTCTCTATGAAGGACTTTCACTATGTTGAAAAATGTTTGCAAATTGTTATGGTTACAAATGATTCATTTGATTCTCTAATCTTCAATCTTAAGCAACCACACTACCACTAATCTTCAAGTCCTATTGAAATTGGAGAGCCTTTACGTCTTCGAGACTCAAGTTTCCATGTAATCCCTTGAACTGCTTTACCGAGAATTCGTATTTGCTATGTCTGAAGCTTGGATGTAACACCCCGTTTTCCCAACAATGTAAATAATACAAATAATCAGAGTATTCAACGTAAAACGGAATATCACACTACATTTAAATTCAATAAATAGAACAAAGTTACTATTTATCAAAACAACCCTGTCAAAAATTCATTTAACATCACAGCGGAAAATTATTTCAAAATCAACAACTGGTTCAACAATCTTTGGCACCACGGCCTCAACATAAACAACTTAAAGAAAATCTTATTCCAAAAGGGTTCATCGACATAGTTCATAAAGCAATACGTAACAAAGGAAAACAAAAGCAAAATCCCCATCCCGTTACGTATCAGAGCGACCCTAAGACGACGCGCAAGAGACTCAACTCACATCAGCAGCTAATCCTAGTTATCTGCACGTTACCAACATAAGGGCAACATTCAAACAGAAGGGGTGAGATTTCACATTCAATAATAATAAGCATATAATTCATCAACGGAACTTGACAACCTAAACAACAATAATTAACATCAATAATAGTTCACATATACTTATCATCAATAATGTTTCACATATGCTTATCATCAATAATGTTTCACATATGCTTCATTTATTTCCATTTAGCATTTAAACAACAACAACTATTCAACAACGACATCAACGACAATGCAACGACACAACAACAACTTGACTATGCAATATGCATGTGGTACCAATCAACGCTGGAGTAACAAACTCCTAAAACTGGAGCAAATAACTCCTTCAAGTCAACGCTGGAGCAAATAACTCCTAAAAGCAACGCGGTATGAATGATTAACATTCATCAGGGCATGAGCCCCCAACTATATATGAGTATGCATGGACTCAACAACTTAATCAACAACATCGTATAACATCAACAACAA
>Ga0228710_1005791_pt1 | contig 19064 bp, 12 predicted proteins | sample MedpolnodulmetaG_FD_177995 | JGI IMG/M metagenome (GOLD analysis project Ga0228710, IMG submission 177995) | Root nodule microbial communities from Medicago polymorpha collected in Santa Monica, California, United States - pink nodules | ecosystem: Host-associated > Plants > Roots > Nodule...
TTATTGAATTTTTTCCTTTTTTTTTTTTTTTTTTTAGGGAAGTTGTTCCTTGATTTTCATGTTTAATATAAATTATATTTTATATAAATTAAAAAATAAGTCTAAGAGATATGCATAAACGGGTTGTCCTATCAGGCTTCTTAGGATTTTTTTATAGCCTATGCCTGACTATTTACTTAAATAGACTTTTTAAAAAGTCTAAGCTTAACTTTTTTAATAAACAGACTAGATCAAGCCTAAATAAACTAGACCGTGGGCCCCTATACGTCAACTTGACCTATTTTCACTCTTAGTTGTACGAAGATATCTTCATAATAACATCCTAAAATGTAAAACTCAATCATTTGTTCTCCTCTGTTGAGCTCTACAACTAAATTTTAATTTTATTAGACTATATACCAAACACGTATGTCATATTTAAGCATTTCTACACCATTTCACAAGTAAATGAAGATAACAACAAATTTATAAGGGTGTGTTTGTTATATGGAATGAAAATGTATTCCTGGGATTAACTTTCCTAGGAATGTTATAGTGGGATTTTATTCCTAGGAAAGATTGACAAAAGCGTTTGGTTGATCTTTTGAATTCTTGGGAATTCTTCTTTAAGGAAGTTGTGTAATTTATTAAAATACCCTTACCATGTAAAACATATGTCTCCTCAAATTTCTCTCTATTTTTAGGCAAAGCATCGAAGAATTTTTTTTGACAAAAGCATAGTATTGAAGAATATAAACTAATAAGTTTGATAATTTTAAGTTATCATACATCTTACTTCAAAAAAAAAAAAATATCATACACCAATTCATCCATGAAAACGTATTGTTATCGATGCCATCAGAATCACATGAGTTTTGTTTTTTTAATTGAATCAACCACCTTGAGTATTTCATGTGTGTAACTGTGTAATCTGTAGCAAAACGTGGCACATAAATAGGCAGAGACGTGGGGTGACATGCAGTTACTTAAGGGGTAAAAATGAAATTTTGAGCATAATGGATGTTAACCGCTCAGAATAAAAAATGGGATAATATAATTTAAAATAATTACTAGGTATAAATTAATTCCTAGAATCTATTTTTATGCATGTGTACCAAACACTGGAATAAGAGAAATGATATTTGTACAACCACTTTATTAAAACTTTTTGACAACTTTGTCTCTCATACTTACATTATATTCTTATTCTCTCTCTTCCTTTTTTTCTCTCTATTGTTTTGGATCAATGAGAAAAGAGAAAATGAAAGTTGTCTCAAATGGTTGTACATATATCACTACTCTTGGAATAAATAGTTCTCATCTTACATTCCCAGGAACTTAGTTTGTAGAAGTGAAACAAACGCCCCCTAGTATATTTTACATGATTCTTCTTTAAATGTCGTTATATTGTCTTGAATTTGTTTGAGTGGCCAATGTACTCCTTTCTTTTTTATATACATATATTTAAACTATTTGATACATAATTAAATAATTTTAAATGACCATATATAATATGCATTTTAAAAAACATAAGTAAATGTTGTCCCTGTGAGTATAACACAATTTAAAAATATGGAGGTCGGGGTTCGAATCTCAAATTCATCACATATTAACTTTAAAAAAGTTAATTTTTAACCACTATACTATTGAACCGAAAAATGTGAATTGTTAGATTGCACAGCTACAAATTTGGGATTTATATAAAAGTTTGTCTTTCATCGTCAATATATAATGACAATAATCAACAGTTGGATTATTAATGGATTAAATATCAATGCATCCCCATTTACATACATATACCATTAAAAAAAACAAAAAAAAAAGATGTAAAATGCTTTCAAGGCAATCGAAGAAATAACAAGTTAAAGAAAATATATGAAAGTGTGAAAGAGGTTATAAAAGTAATACAACTATGATGAACAAAGAAAATCAAAGGCTTAGGGGTAATAGATCAATATTTTGTTTACCTTAATTAGTAATAAATCCCAGTAATATGACATTTCTTCTGAATGCACGTCATAACTATAAAATGGGGAACTGCAAACATCGTATAACAATCGGACTCAGAAGCACATTCTGTAATGTAAAACAATAATAAATGAATGTTAATAAAAAATGGGTGGAAAATTGTGTAGAAGATAAACAAAACAAAAAAGAAGAGAATGAGCTTACTTTTACCGTTGACTAGATCAAAAATTAGAGAAACAAAAAGGATCGCAATATAGACAAACTTGAGGATTTTTACCATTTTTTTCACCTTTGCATTTGAAAAATATAGAATTGGTTTTTAATCTGTGTGTTACCTTAATTATATAGTTTATAAAAATTATGGTTTTTCAAGAAATTCTTCAGTAAATTTCGAATAATTATTTGCACAAAAAAATAGATGGATTATTAAATATCTCTAAAGTATATTTGATGAATCATTTTTGTCCCTTTTCCTTAAAAAGATTGTTGCCCCTTTAGCTCATGGAAGAGATCTCACATAAAAATATTTGTAATTCGAATTCATTATTTTTTTACTAATCTTTTATTATTTTTCTTTTAGCCTTTCGTAATAGACACCGGGGAAAAAAAGAGGTGGCTTGTTTCAAATTAAATATTGCTTTTTAGCAACGAAAGAAAAATATATCATTACTTTGACGTTGGTGGATGGACTGTTTTCTCTTACACGAAATAAACTATTTTTTAACTTTAATCTGTCAAAAAGTACATATGATGTTTTTTTTTACAAAAAAATGTACATATGATGTTAAAATGCACACCATCATGACCATCGTCATGTATTTAGGGCCTCTTGATTATAATGTGTTTAGAATATCTAGCAATACTCTCGATGAGATTCATCCCTCTTGCATAACAAAAGAAATATCATGGAACCTCCTGATGAAATATGATTCTAAAATTGTATGACCATGCCGAATTAAGTCAAAGATAACACAATCTATGTCTTGTGGTCAATATTATAAGGGCAAATGTGTAATTATACACATGATCGTTATCTCAGATAAAGTTTTGTTAGATCATATAACAATCTCATTCATTGGGTGACAATGACATATTGCTAGATATTTATTGTTGTTTATAATATGTTATAATATTATTATCAACGTGGCAGTAACCTATAGGGTAACACACATGACAAATAGATGAGAGAAAATAAATTAATAAATGACGGAGACTTATTTATAAATTAATAGTGAGAACTTATTTGTAATTAAGTTAATAAATAAGATTTATTAATTAAATTATAGAACACAGTGCAGTGTAATATACAATGTGTTTTAAGTGGAAATTAATATACCATAGGCTATGGTACCTCCAAGTGAATCTATAAATAGAACTAACTTGTACAGTGTACCATTTTATAAAACCATAAAATGCAAACTACAAACCCTAGTTTTCTCCGAGCCTTTGATCGTTTGGCTAGCACCGGGAACCAAAGGAGATCTGCTCGTGTGAACACGTAGAGGAACAGCTACGTTGCTTTACTGTGATCAAGAAATTATTTCTCCATAGAAAGGTAACAATATTTTCACTAATTTATGTCAAATTCTTAATGATCCATAGAAAGAAAGTGTTTACCGGTGTTTTTGGTAAACAATACAGGCTGGTTTTGATTATTACGAGCAGGACCAAACCAAAGATCGTAGGACATGTTGTGCATTTTGTTTGTGTGCGTTCATCAGGTTCGTAGGTTATTTAACTAACGGGACGAGACCATGTGGCGTCTTTCGACAGTAAAAGGGTTTTAAAAGCAAAGTAAATACATTAAGTTTAAATTGCAGAAACTTAAAGGAAAGGTAAAATACAATGCATTAAAAATAAAAGTGGTTCGACAAAACCTTTACATATTGTACTTGCATAAGTACGATTATGTGCAACTAGGGTTTCAGTCTGTTTAGGTCATGCCTTGAGAGTGATCTCAAGGTTGCTATTTATAGTAAGCTTTTGGGCCCATTTTGTCTTATTCCAGTGCCGAGTTAATTAGGTTTAGGGTGCCTGTTCCGTAAGTTCAGGGTAGCTTCTAGAAGCTCTCAGGAGGTTCCGAGAGTGGGGGCGAAAATGGAGGCGGTATGGGCCTTCCTACCCTTTAGGGGGAGAGATGGCCCTTGCTAAGGGTGCTCCGTCCCTTACCTGGGTTTTCCCGGTCCACATACATTCTTTATGACTCTTTTCTCTCGCGCCGGTAATTCAAGTGTTTTAGAATTCTGTATAGGTGATTTGCGACCCGTTTTCCCTATGGAAAACCACTATTTATACATAGAAAATTTTGTGGAAAGAAAACAAATCCCACAATCAACACTTCTTCCATCTACACAACCACTTGTCTCCCACGTTCTCCTTTGAGGAAACCGCTTCTCTTTTGAAATTCGAACCTTCCTGCTTCGAAGGCAGTTGCTTGACTTCGACGGTTTTGCTTCTTGACTCGTTTCTTGTCGAACTTCAAGGCTTCGAGACTTTTATGCTAAGTCCAACATCTCTTCGAAACTCCTTTGATTGAAGAAAAGACTTTGATTCTTGAAAGAGTAAAAGTCAACTAATGTTGACCACATTAAATGAAGCTGGTGAAATTACCAACTAACAGGAAGTCAAAATTTTATATTTTTGATGCCTTTCCGATCATGATTTTCCTTCACTTACTAGGTACTATTATTAAAGAATTATAAACGAGTGATGTGTACACGTAAGACCCATTTAAGTACCCAAAAATTGATGTCTCCATTGTGGATACTCTTAGAGTTAGATATAAGAAACACACAAGCATGTGAAACTCTCATTTGTGTCATGAATATTTCATATCACATGTTAGCAACATCTATAAATTGGTTGGACGTGGTCTCCGATGGTTGTTGTTTTACAAATCCTATTCTGATCGTCGTTAAGTGTGCAATGGTCGAATTTAGGCAAGTGTACCAAATCATTTACCAAGTTATAAACATTACACCGGAGTTTCTACGCACGTCAATGCTTAGGGCCGTCAATCATATAGGGGATGCACCTTCGTACGTATATTTACGTGTGGTTGTTACTCTCTCACAAGTAATTGAAGTATAGATTTAAATTAAAGTTCTTAAATTCTCAATGGTCCTAAAGGTTCTCTCATCTATGAAACTTAGAAGTATAGCAACATACTCTCCCTCTCGGTAGTTCTACAAACGGGCAACCATATCTCGTCTACCATACCAAGGATGAAAGAAGAGTTAAATTATTATATTATTTCCTAGGTTCATTTACTATTGTTATTACCCCTTCCCTAATTCGGGTGGTTAACACGATTTTCTTAGTTACTTCTTGATTTGGGTAGGTTTTCACCAAACATTCAGTATGTCACTTCCTTAATTACCGTTATCTTAGAGTTGCCTCACTTCAGGTGAAATCATTAAGAGTTTTCATTATAAAATTAAACATGATTCATAAAATAACTGAATAAAAAGTGTTAAATTAAATAGATCCAACAAAATAAAACAGAGGTTCATCTTATAACTCTGCTCTAATAGGGTTTAGTTACTCATGGTAACTAGGCAAATTACAAAAGAAATAAAACATACCCTAGAGTTTTAAAGTGAGGAGAGAGACACCTCCCTTGACACTCATAGTGCCTGCCTTTCTCTTGAACTACTTTATTCTAAATGAAAAATTATGAATGAGAGAAGTTGTATTTGTAGACTAAGTTTCCATCTGGGTTTGGGGCTAAAAACTGGGGTTTTCCACCAAAAAGCAGTTAATTCCCAAAATACAACACTCAGGCTTGCGCAGGTCACACCCAGGGGTGCATAAGTATATTTTTGCGCACCCGGGAGTGCCTGAATCACACATGGGTGTGCACCGACACTATTTTTCGCGTGTAATCATATGTTTCTTTGTCTTTTGGATGTTTTCTTTTATATAACTTATCTTGGGACTTGGAATAGAATTTCTCCATCTTGTAATGTCTTCAAAGGTCTTTTGAATTTTCATTCATTGTCTTCCCAAATCTTCACAAGATGTTTCGCTTTGCTGATTTGGTTGATTTTGCCTTGAATTACATCAAAAACACCATAGAATTGCTTGATTTCAGGAAAAATAGAATTACATGACTCGAAATAAAAACATTACATAATGTCCTAAAAACCATAGTCAATTGTTCTAAATCTCCTCTAACTTGGATCAAAACTGAATAAAAATGGTTGAAAAATTAATACACTAAGAATAACGTAAGATGACATGTTATCAATATAAACTTGTGGGTTGACTCGCACCCGCCCTTACCTTTTATTTTCCATGAGTTTATCGGATTTTGGCCGAATTCAGTAACTCACCCTTAAACTGAAATAGCAATCATATTTATGGTGAACTAATATAAACATATCTTAATTTTCTTAAAAGAATGTCAAGTTGGAGTTAACTAAGGAATTTTTTGAAGTACAAATAATCCAAACTTCAATTTTTTGTGTTCTTTTCCATCTTTAGTTGGTACAAGAGTTTCAGCCCCTTGACGGAACACTTAACTGTATTTCACCCTTTTTCAATACATCTTTCCTCTTAACAGTGCTCGTACTACCATGCAATCTCCTACATGAGTTCTCATCGGTCCAAGCAGTAACCAACATAGAATCAGCACCACAATGACTTTTGTCTTCTTTTTAATGATGAATCAAACATAGATAAAGATGAAGCTATTGAATTTGCGAAAAAATTTGGGATTATAATCCTTAAAATGTGGTTGTTGCACAAAACGTATTACTTCCCTTTTACCGATAGTCCTAAACGGCAGTTTTAGCGGTGGTTCCGACGGTCGACCTCTTGTGGAGTCGTGAATTGTGTTACGACTTTATTTCTCTAGTCGTTTAACATTGATGGCTTAAGTTTGTCATTTTGGTATGTGGTGGCTGATACTAGATCCATATTCTCTCTTGACGGTGGATGGAGGTTTTGTTTGCTCGCAACGTAGGTGGTGATGGGCCGGTCACAAAAGTTGTGATGCATATGATATGATATGGTTTTGATGGATTTTTTGTTGTGGTGCTTTGTGGTGGTTTACATGGTGGTGCTGATACTGGGTCTTTTGTGGTGGTGCTTGTGGTGATTTTTATGGTGATGCATGTGGTGGCTGGTGTTGGTTATTGGTGGTGATGCTCGTGGTGGATGGTGCTGGTTTTTTGGGATGATTAATGGTTGTTTCTGTAGTGGTTAATGGTAGTTTTGGTGGTGGTGGTGGTTCTGGTTTTGTGCTTGTGCTTGTGGTGGCTAGTCGTTGTTATGTTTTTTGTGGGTTTTCTTCCATGAGTTTGTTGTTAATGGAGTTTTCAAATACATGGGTGTTAGACAGTGTGGCTTGTTTAAGGTGCGACTACATGGGTTTTTGATAGATCTGATGGTTATTTTTACGAATGGTGTTGGAACCCTATAGATTGTATCCATCGTCGGTAGGAAGGGGAGGAGTGATGGAGGTTGCTGCTGTTTTGTTTTGGGCGTTGTCGATTTTTTTTCCAACTCTGTTGTAGCGGTTTCTGTTACTGTTTTGTTGTTGCTGTGGTGTGTTTATGGGCTGATAGGGTAATGACAGCAACTAGTTTTGTGCTGGTTTTGCATCAGGCCTGTTGGTTTTGTTGTTTAGTAAGGGGTTGGGGACGGTTTCTGCTCTCCCCCTGCACTTTTCGCTTGCACCAAGCCAAACTGACCAAAATACCCCTGCGTTAGTTAACTAACGCAAGTGTAAACTTAAAATTTCGTTTATTTTACGCATGCGTGACTTAAGTCACGCCGCATGAGTTAACTCACGCAGGTGTTATACCCCGCGTGAGTTAACTCACGCTAGTTACACATGAGAATTTTATTATAACTCACGCTAGTCCCAATTTGAATAACTACACCATACACCATAGTCTTACTCCATCTATATCATATGTATTATAAAATATCTTAATCAACAAACAGTCCCACTGTCAACACATCATTTACCTTTGAGCAAAATTTAGAAAATAGAAAGTATGAAAATAAGTGATGAAAGAAAAGATACTGCACAACAGGATAAATAACAGTATCTCTCTACCTCCATATACAAAATAGGTAATGCCAAATAACAGCTCAAAAGTCATGTCATTATGTTTGGACAAACACAAACTTCTCCATAAACATTTAGCTTCTACATCTCAGTTTTTTCAAAAATTCTGATGTGTAACTAGCGTGAGTTAACTCACGCGGGGTATAACACCTGCGTGAGCTAACTCATGTTGCGTGACTTAAGTCACACATGTGTAAAATAAACGAAATTTTAAGTTTACATGTGCGTTAGTTAACTAATGCAGGGGTATTTTGGTCAGTTTGGCTGGGCGCGAGCGAAAAGTGTTGGGGGAAGAGCAGAAATCTTGGGGATGGGCTATGTTGTCTTTAAGCCTAGTCTGTTTCTGTTTTTTGAATTCTGCCCTTTACCCAACTCATTTGCTCATTCCCAACTGAAAATACCAAAATTCTCCTACGTGAGTTAACGCACGCTAGTGTTAAATTTGCGTGGGTTAACTCACGCTGCATGCTGTTTTAAAGGCAGGCAGAACCTCATTCCTCATTTCCCATCTAAAATCTCAAAAATCTCTCCCAAATCAACCAAATCAAAAATTCCTTCAACTTCAAATCAAACAACACTCCAATAACAAGTAAGTTATCATAATCAAACACCATTAATCTTTTTATGTTGATATGTTATATTTTTTTCTCTTAAATTAGATTTTTTTAGTTTTAGGTTTTGTTTAAATTTTGATTTTTTTGGCAAGAAATGGTACAATGTTACATGTAAATGACGTATCTTGCTTAATTGTTTAGATATTTGCATGTTTATGTTAGATTTTTCCTCTTAAATTAGATTTTTTTAGTTTTAGGGTTTTGTTTAAATTTTGATTTTTTTTTGCAAGAAATAATACAATGTTACATGTAAATGACTTATATTGCTTAATTGTTTAGAAGTTTGCATGTTTATGTTGTAGTTATGAGTTTTATGGTTTATGTATATTTTGCACCCCAAGTGTTTGATGAAATGTTTGAATGAGTTTTTCATTGATTGTTTAATTTTATATGATGTAGGTTTGAAACAATGTCCGATTTGTTCAGTGTTAACATACGCTTCAATGGTGGAAATCCTCAGATGTTCAAGGTTCGGTACATTAATGATACGTTAAAAGGTCCCAAGGATCAACTTGATGAAATCAACCAAGAACTCAACCCCGGAGGCACAAGGAGGGTGGAATACATTTGGTATGAACGTCCAACGTTGGACGACGAGAGAATAACGTTCACTCGGCTAGAATTAAAGAACGACGACGACGTGAGTAGCATGTTCTCGATTTTTTGGTAGCACAACTTGTTCCCCTGAATCAATATGTTTATCATGTTGCTGAGATTGCCTGAAGATATTCTCAACTGTTTGATGCCGCCGAAAGATCGTGATTAGGTAGGGAATGCACCTTTCAACTACAACAATTGTCTTACCTCTGAAATTGGATAAGGTCAAACCTGTTAAACAACAACTCTCAAGCATTCACCCGGAAGTTCTATTGTTCCTTTAAAAAATTAGGTAGTGTCTTTATTTTGTTGGAATTTAAATTAAATTATTGTTAGTTTGCTGAAAATGTTGACATTGAAGTGTCTTATACTGAATGTAGTGATTTGCAATCAAAAGATTAAGAGAGCACAACATGTATTCTGCAGAATCAACTATATAAGTTATGATATCAAATTCCTTCGTATAAGATGAGTATCACGGAATACACCTCTATGAGGTTCCTTTGAGTTTGATCGTACTCCTCTATCAATTGAAACTTGTCAGTTGACAGAGCAGTAAGATTAAACTTAAAAGAACCAATTGGAAATCATTCCTTTATGTGATGACTCGTCTTATATGAGGGAATTCGATGTGGTAACATATATAGTTGATTTTGTAGAATACATGTGTTGTGTTCTCTTCATTCTTTTGACTTTTCAATGAAAGTTGCAAATCTCTACCCGAATGTAATTTAATGATACCACATATTTAGGAAGAATGTAATGTAATGTAGATGAAATTAAAACAAAATACAATTGTGTATTTTTTTGAATTGATTATGTGTACTTGTGACATTATTTTTTACATTTATTTTTTGAATTTATTTAATACGCAAATTTTATCGAATTTATTAAATACGCAACTTTATTCAAATTTATTTAATACGCCAATTTTATCGAATTTATTAAATACACAACTTTATTCGAATTTATTTAATACACAAATTTTATCGAATTTATTCAATATGCAACTTTATTCGAAGACATTATATTATTTAGATGACAAAATAATAAAATAAATACAAATATAAATAAAAAGAAAGGAACAAAAATAATACATATAAAATCTCATTTTATTAATATAATTGATACATTTACGATAATTGATACATTTTATTCGAATTTACAAAATCTTCTTTTTTGGGGTAAAAAAAGACAAACCTTGGGGGAAAAAGAGACCAACCTTGAGGTAAAAAGAGACCAATCTTCGTGGGATAAAAAGACATCAACCCTTGGGGTAAATCTAAATCTGGTTCTTTTTATACCCCAAGAAGATTCTTTTTACCCACGGTAAAAAGTTTTTGGGGTAAAAAGAAGCAGATTTAGTTTTACCCCAAGGGTTGATATTTTTTATCCTAATTTGATTGTCCTATTTTTATCCCAAGATTGGCCTCGCTTTACCTCAAGATTGACCTCTTTTTACCCCAAAAGGGTAAAAAGTTAGAAGGAGATTTATAGGGGAAAAGAGTGAGGTGGAGAGCCTGTGAGATGATGGTGTGAGGAAATGGTGAAGGTTAAAGGGGTATTTATAGGGGAGAATGCTAACATAGGTTTTAACTAAACTAAATGCAGTCAAAAAACGTGTAAAAATAGTGTAAAATCAAGGTTGAATAACTGACCACCGTCCAAAAAACGTGTTCTTGAGCTCAGACCATCGGCCAAAGCAGCGTGAGTTAACTCACACCACCAACCAGAGGTGCGTGACTTAAGTCACGCAGAATTATAGCTAGCGTGACTTAAGTCATGCAGCCTGACATAACTCACGCAGGGGTATTTTCATCTTTTCAGTTGAGAGCGAGTAAAACCTGTTGGGTGAAGAGCAGAATTCTTGTTTTTTTAGACCGGACTAACTTTTTTTTTAGGTTGTTAGTAATTTAGAGGTGTTCCGCTTATATACGGCGCCCTCTTTGTAATGTGTTTTCAACGGTTTGGCACAAGATTTGTTTCTGCTATTGCACGGGGGTATAGACTTTGCTTTTTGGAGATGGCTTTTTGGTACGGTCTTTAGTTTTTGGAGACTTGTTTCTGCTATTGCGCGGGCGTTTAGACTTTAGTTTTTTTCTTAAAAAAAATACCGTTCATTTTTTTCAAACATCAGCGCAATAAAAAGAGCGGAAAGACGGACACGTGAGTGCCCGTCTTTTCGCTAGGACACATAAAAATAAAAAATTAAAAGAGATTGAAAGTGAAAGATGACAATTGATGTGACTAAATTATTTTGTTTCATTTTGTTCTTTTCATATGAGTGTGCCCAAATAATATTGATTTGAGGTTGTGTCTATGGAAGACTTTCTCTCAATAAATAATTTAGTTGTTTCAAAAAAAAAATCTTACTAATTAAATTAAAATATTATTTATCACTTTCGTTAGAAAAATAATTAAATATGTGCACTATAAATTAATTTCAGGAGAAAATTTGCGGAATTGAAATGATTGCATTTACAACAGTAAATTTTATTAATCAAACAAACCCATTTCGGAATAGAATTCTTTCTTATAAACCAAGTTATACAAACTGATAATAAAAGTACCACGATGGTCTTAAAATAAACAGAGCAAGTTCTAAATCCTTGTTATCTTCCCATTATTCTTGAAATCCTCTAAATAAGTTGCACCTAAAATGTTGTACAAGAGCCAGTTTATGACAAGTTATACAAAGCTAAGAACATGGACTATAAATCAGGGTTAAGCCATCCAAACAAGGGATTTACGACTTAAGATTTTTAGGTTAAAAAATGCCTCAAAATAAATCAATTTAGCTATAAATATATAATATGACATACTAATAATCAATATTTATCTAGTTTGGTTGGTCAATTTTAATGCCTCGAATCCTTTTGGTCCTAAGTTCAAATATTGGATTCAACAAAACTTGATTTATTATGTTTTTATAAAGCATTGTGTTATTTTTTTTGAAATTCTAAAAGGCCTCATTATAAATTTTCATTAGGCCTCTTGAGTTGGGTCGGCCATGCTATACATAAAGATGATCAACACACTTATTTGCACATTTAATCAAGAAAATATCACATTAAAATCCTTGTACCCCATTGCACGCAAGCAAATTCCATGTTCCCCATTGCATGCAAGCAAATCCCTTCTCCAATTCACCTTAAAATCACTCAATTAGGAAGAGGGGATTAAAATGGCTCTCTCCAAATCTTCGCAACTCCTACATGCATTCAAAGTATTCTCTAAATTCTTTCTCAACCATTTATTAATTGGTGAAGTCATGATTTATAGTTTAGGCTTAGGATACAAAATGTGATATTGAATGAGAAAGAACGTTGAGGGATGAAGTGGGAAGGAAATGTGAAAATGTAAGAGTAAAACTAGTGATTAAAGTATTCTTAGTTTTTGTATGAAGTAATTGTAACCTAGGAATTTGATTAGTCGAGTTAGGAGTTATGCCTTAGAAATCGTTCATTTAACCTTCATTGATGTAGTTTTATTTAAGAAATTGAGTTGGATTGAAAGAGAGAAACTAATTTGGTTCTGAACTTGGGTGCATATTACAAGTGTGAACCCATTAGAATTTTTGAGATATTTCTCTGTTTCTACTTTAATGTGAACTGGATGGCATCATGTTGCATCTAGCTATCATGTGATTTGTTTGTAAATTGAATGGAAATAATTATTCTAGTGAATTGCATTGTGGTTAGGAATTTGATGCTAATGTTAAATGACAATTGAGGTTGAATTTAATAGATAATTGAATGAAATATAATATCTTTATCGAATATCTACATTCAACGGTAAAATAGATCATGAAATGATAAATCTTTACGCACATAGTTGTATATAGGCTGAACAAGATTCCCATTCTATGATTAATAATAATAATAATAATAATAATAATCTATCTATACTATATATAAAGAAAAGAGTAAATTACACTTCCCTCCCTTCAAAGATGCTTGAATTATACTCCCCTCCCCTCTTATATTAAAATATACACTCCACTTGAAAAGTAAAATTTAGAGTAAATTACGCTCGTCTCCCCTCAAAGATGATTGAATTACACTTTTCTCCCCTCTTATGTTAAAATATACACTCCACTCCCTTGAAAAGTAAAATATTTAGAGAAAATTACACTCATCTCCCCTCAAAGATGCTTGAATTACACTTTCCTCCCCTCTTATGTTAAAATATACACTCACATCCCTTGAAAAGTAAAATTTATACTACTCTCCCTTATAAGATGTTTGAATTACAACTCTCTCCCTTAATAATTAAATATGCACTACACTTTAATCTATTTTAACATAAATAAATATTTTTATGATATTTATTAATTTTGAATCATCATTTAAGAAAAATTAATTCATTTCTTTATAATTTAAATATTTTTCTATTGATTTTATAATTTAAAGTATAAAATCAACTTTTAGATAACCATGCTTTATTGTCTTTAGTAATTTTTCACATATTTTAATTTTATTTTGGGTTGTTTCATATTCTATAATAAGGTTTAAAACTATATGTTAATGAAATTGTGAATAAAAAATAGTGAAAAATATGTATTCAATTTTTTATTATTAAAATAGACCGCAATACTATTCTTTTCGAAGTGCGTTGGATTATTATTTTTTTGCTAGATTATTAGAAATAAAATAAAAAATATTGAGGAAGTAAAGTGTAGATTTTAACATAAGAGAGGAGGAGAATGTAATTCAAGCTTCTCATTGGGGAGGGAAGTGAAAAGTTTTCTAATATGTTTTGAATAAGAGGGGAGGGGATTGTATATTTTAACATAAGAGGGGAGTGGAGTGTAATTCAAACATCTTGGAGGGGAGGGTAGTGTAATTTACTCTAAAGAAAATAACATCTTTCAGCTTTTTTGGATTGACTTTTTCTCTTTCAAAAAATGCTCTCATTTTTTAATACAAATAACACATATAATTACAAATAGATTATAATTAATTTAAACATTAAAAAAATGTAATAAACACGATATGAATATATATATATATATATATGTTTGATTTTTTTTCTCTTTTATCATTTAAAAATTGTAGCAGACTAGATGGGTATATTTATACTTACGTTTTCATTATCCCAATTATACCCTTAATTAACTTTTTTCTATAATAAAGATTGTTGTTGGTGTCATTAAAAAAAATTATATTATATTTTTTTTGTTATATTGTTGATGTCATTGAAATAGATAATCATGGTTAGTTTGGGTTGCTATAACTTGAATTTTGAAAGCAACAAACATTTATATTATTAATTTTAATCAAAATCAAAATTCTATAGAAAAAAAACTCCATTCATAATTTTCAAACATTGGCGCAATAAAAAGAGCGGGAATGCCCGTCTTTTCGCTAGTAGTAGTAATAATAATAACAATAATAATATGAGCATTTTTAAGATAGAGGTAGATAAGAGGGACACCACTTACATTTTACTTTGCCAGTAGGTAGATAATTGTGGGTACACTCACGCTTGGGGGACCTGTAGTAAAAATTAACCAAGATTATACTGTGTGATACACCTTTTGTAGTTGGTTATATATGTGAATATATAAAGTTTAAAAGAGTTATTCTTGATTTCTGGTATGGGTGCATATCTAGTTTTTGTTTAGATTAAAGAACTCATTCTGTTCGGTTTTTATTTTATATATAAATAGGTGATTAAGGGTACAACTTGTCGAAAATTAAGTCTAAAATCTTTTTTTTACCCAACTTTTTTTTTATCGAAATTAAGTCTATAAGTTATTTTTTTTAAATAATTAATATTGGCCTTTTTTAGGCCCACAAATAAGTTGATTTTATAGTGGGCTTAACCCCAAATAATTTTGTTCAATTAGGGGGCTTAAATTTAGGAGGATTGCTTTTTAGGCCCCCTCAGTATCTCTTTAAGCCCCCTAAAGATTCAAAAATGCCCTTAATAACACATCCGGTACATATAATCCGGTAGTTCATTTTAATTTTCCAGATTTTGTACCTCCGGAATGTATCTACCAGAAGCACATTTAGATTGACTTAAGTACTCTGTTTTAATTCAGACCCACTTTGTACTTTATCAAACACCTCGTTCCATTATTTTTTGATGGCCAAGAAAAGCTTGTTGGCATGTTCTATTTAAACTAATTGTCTTGCACTTTCATCTTACTCCTGTCAATCCAAATTGCTATCAACCCAATTTGCCTAAAATAAAAGAAGCTCATCCAAACAAGGAAAAGAAGGTTGAAGAGCATCACCAAATTCTTCCAAACTAACATCAGCATCAGCCTCAATAATCAAAATACCTTCTCTAGTGCAATCCACCATAAGTTTCCTACTAGGACCTTCCATTAATCTACCTGCAAATGGATAATAAAACACTAAGTATTTTTGCTAATGCTTTTCTATAATATCAACAGGGTCTTTCCCTGCCATATTTGGATCATATTTAGAAAATTGTATCACTGGAATTTGAAAACGTAACCCTTCTTGGTCATCTATGTCTGAAAGTAATTTTATTTCATGAGGTGTTGGTTTTGATGGTCTTACAAATTCAGGGGCATACCTCTTCACTGTGGATAACAGAGGTTGGGCCATAATTAGGAAAGGTATAATTGAGGAAAGGGTACTAAATTTGAGAGTGGTTATTATAGAAGGTATGGTATATGCAAGTATATATAATGTGCCATATGCATTGCTGTGTAACAAAGGCTAATTTTGTTCGGTATTTATATACCGTACGTATAACAAAGGCTAATTTAGTAATTTCAGGGGGCCTAAGAAGATATAGGGGGCCTAAAAAGCAATGTTCTAAATTTAGTAGGCTTGGTGGGGGCTTTTTTAAGTGAGCTTTGAAATTTGAGGCTCTATTGACACTTCTAAGGACAAGGCGTTTTTAGCTTACGAAGACTTGTCATTGGGAAACTATCTAGTAATTACGAAGATTAAGGGTAAGAACAATTTCTTGTATTACCTTAAATTTGTACCTTGTACTTGATATTAAGGCAAGTTTATGGTTTGAACTTGTATCGTAGACTAAATTTCTTTACCGTCCAATATTGAAATATGGCACCTTAAATTTTAGTCTATAAAATTAGTTATAGTGTCTCATTAAATATCATAATCCACACATATCAAGTATCAAAAAATTTACACATAGGGTTAGCATGCATGATCATGCAAGAATCCATGACCGTAATATAAAATTGCCCATATCAATATGGAAAATTTAGTTGTCAATTAAAGACAACACTTCTACAATGACCTCCACCCAGTGACATATGGTCTATATATAATATCCATACCAAAAGACTAATAGTCACCCCACAGCTTCTGGAATATCACACAATAAGTATATATGTCATGATATGCAACTTGATTTCATCATCAACACACACTTCACCATAACAAGTGCTCCTTTGAAGCTTATACTTTGAGGTCAAAAGCCAACTTAGGGGTAAATCTCTAATTTTAGGTAAGGGTGAGATGACTTTCGACTGAATTAGGTATATAATGATGAATGGTGACAAATAGGGAATATCTCTAATTTCTCATAATCTAGGATTTGACCAACTATTGATTCATATAGAGTAGATTAGATGTTCAAATATGATAATTGACAAGTGATGAATAAAATATTAAATTATAAACAATATTCACTTGTATGTTGCTAATTATGTGATATATGTTGAATTGAATGATGTTATATTGTGAAATTGATGTGACTTATATGTAATTGGTGATATGTATTCTAATAGTCTAATGTGTTCAATATGATATCTTAATGTGAATAATATGATGTGTAGAATTGTGAAATCATACGGTGTGAATTATCTGAACCTTGAAATGTGAACTATGTGAGCCTTGAGCAGTGAATTATGTAAACCTTGATGTATGAATATTGTGTTTGTTGTGAAAAACATGCATTGTGTCATATATGTGAAAGGTGTTAGTCCTTCTCATGGTTAATTACTCACCAAAAATTTCTCCTGGCTAATTTTTCATTCATTACCTTTGTCTCCTAATTATCACGGTTACTATTTCATTTGTCGAAGTGATATTACTCTTTCTACTATGTCATGTTGGTTTTAGATGATCAAGTTTTCCCTATTGTTGAGTTTAGCAGCTGTAACAACACTGATCAAGTTTCTTATATATTTACCCTGCTTTTTTTCAATTTCGATATTATTTTATATTTGTTTGAAAATCAGTTCTATTCTTAACACAGTGAATAAAACCGATGAAAGTCAAAACCATAAATTCCATAAATCTACAACAATAAAGTAGGTTACTTAAATCAAAAGTTAATATTTGCTTCTACTATTTAATACTTTATTTTGGCAGGATAGGTGGTTAGGAGATGTTCCATTGTGTCGTCGTTTTAGTCGATTATTTGATTTATCGTTGAATAAGTCAAGCACGGTGGCTGAGATGTTCTCTCTAGGTTGGGAGGTTGGGGGAGCAGCGTGGAGTTGGAGGAGACGGTTGTGGGAGTGGGAGGAGGAGTTGTTAGGCGAGTGTCGCCTTTTACTTAATTTTGTTGTGCAGACTAATGTTATTGACAGGTGGCAGTGGCTCCCTGACACCGTGGGGGGATACACCGTACGCAGAGCATACCAAATTCTTACTACACAGACGGATCATATAGGTGACGATATTGCAGCTCTTGTTTAGCATAAGCAGGTACCTTTGAAGGTCTCTATTCTAGCCTAGAGGCTGTTGCGGGACAGGTTGCCAACAAAAATCAATCTGTTACGGCGTGGCATCATACAAACCGCAGCCAAATACTGTGTGGTGGGCTGTGGAAACGACGAATCAACATTTCATCTATTCTTTCACTGTGAGATTTTTGGTGCTTTATGGCAGCACATAAAGAATTGGCTTGGTGTTTCAGGAGCTGATCCGTTTACAATTAATGACCATTTCTTTCAATTTACTAATGCTTTAGGAACAATGAGGACCCGACGATCCTTCATGCAGCTACTTTGGCTATTGTGTGTGCGGATTTTATGAAATGAGCGAAACAACAGGCTCTTCAATAACGTTCAAAGGTCTATGTTAGAGCTGTTGGAAAAGGTTAAATTTAATTCTTTGTGGTGGCTAAAGACTAATAATGTCACTTTTGTATTTGGTACTCAAAGATGGTGGTCGGACCCGTTACAGTGTCTGGGTATCGACTGACCTATGCTTTTGTTTTTTATATACTAACAGCTTGTAATTTTGGGGTGACCTCTTAAGTAAACCTTGTACTAAAGTGGACTCACTGCCGTTGTTTATATATTCCATTTTTGATTCTTAAAAAAAAGGTATTGAATATAATATAAGTTCCACATCATTGGGAATTGATGCACCTACTTTAAAAACCAATTTCTAATATTACTTGCGCGTAAGATTTGTTGTTTTAATCCATCGCATGCATTGCTTGGTAAAAAATTTCCAGAACGTGAAATTAGGAACAAGAAGAAAAAAATCTCCCTTTGATTTGGGAAAATTTTCAGATAGATAAGATGATGAGACCTAATATGGAGAAGAATGGGAAAAGTTAGCTCTCAGAATTGAGCAAGTTCAAGTTTACTACACCTTAAAAAAAAGAAAATCTCATTTTGGGTTCCTATCTATAAACTCATGAGATTTAAATCTTTTTTGAGTTAAAAAATAATTGATTTCCTCATGCTGCTCACAGAATCAATAAATTTGTGTTTGTTTATTCCTTTAGATTTCCTTTAAAAAAAATTGATTTTTGTCCACGGTGTCAATCAAATTGCCATTGTGTGTATAATTTCATTTGTGCCTGGTTTAGTCTGAGTATTGTAGATTGTTTATATAAATTGTTATCAGTTT
>Ga0228710_1005792_pt1 | contig 19064 bp, 14 predicted proteins | sample MedpolnodulmetaG_FD_177995 | JGI IMG/M metagenome (GOLD analysis project Ga0228710, IMG submission 177995) | Root nodule microbial communities from Medicago polymorpha collected in Santa Monica, California, United States - pink nodules | ecosystem: Host-associated > Plants > Roots > Nodule...
TCTCCTTTTCAGGAGAGGCCTAAGTGGATGAAAATCAGCTCACTTGATGAACTGAAAACAAAAGTGGGGCATGTTATTGTAATGATTCTTCTTGTAAAAATGTTTGAGAGGAGCAAAATGGTTGTCACTGCCACAGGATTGGATTTTACTAAGTTATTCAGTTTGTATTTTCTTATCGTCTGCATCTTTGTATATCCTTCATAATCTACATAAACAAGATTAGAATATACTAGCATTGTAATATTCACAATTCATATATGTAAGTAAACACTCATATGGTCCAGAATATTATTGCTGAAAATTTCTTCTGTTCATTGCAAACATTTATAAGAAATGAGGTGCTCTGATTCTTTAAGACAGCACGTAGCGTGAGTTAACTAGCGCCGCGCAAGTTAACTCACGCAACGTTAGTTAAGTGGCGCAACAATTAACACTTGCGCTACTTAACTAACGCAAGAACATTTTGGGCATAGCTGCAGGGTGCGAGTGTTTTGTGCTGGGGGAAGAGCAGAAATCATTTGCTTGTTGTTGTTAGCCGTCCTTGGCCCAGCTTTTGTGATAGTTATGTTTCACATTTCCTTATTTTTTTGGTTGGCCCAACCAATTTTTCTCAGTTGTGTACATTATTGATTTTAGGCTTAAATATTGCACTCGTACATGTAAATATGACTCGTTTAAGTTTTGGTCCCTGTAAAAAAAAAATTGTTTTTGGGCCCTGCAAAATTTTTTGTTTTTTAAAATAGTCCCTGACCCCATTTTTGTGATGATTTGCATACGTGGCACATGATAACTGGACCCATTTTGTAGTTTTTGGTCCCTGCAAAATATTTTGTTTTTTTAAACAGGTCTCTACAAAATTTTTTGTTTTTTAAAATAGTCCCTGGAGGGACTATTTTAAAAAACAAAAAATTTTGCAGGGACCAAAAACAATTTTTTTTTTACAGGGACCAAAACTTAAACGAGGCATATTTGCAAGGAGGAGTAACATATTTTAGCCTTGATTTTAATTCAGTTTTAAGACAAAGTGGTACTACAACAAGATTCCGATGATGTTATGAATTAGTTTCTTATGAATCAATTTTTATCATCTAAACTGATCATTTGTTCTTTTTTATTGAATGATCATATGAACTATTTGTTCAATATTTTTTCCAAGGATTCCTTCTTGTTCAATATTTCATCCTCTTTAATTATCTCAAAGTTCTCTCCTCTCTCATCCAAACTCTTAAATAGAGTCTTCACGTCAACGGATATTAATAAAAAAAAATGTGACTTTAAGAATTTTAGGTGAAATAAATTTGAGCATTAAGACCATATTTTCCTAATGTTTAAAAAGGAATGACTTAATTAATTGGGTGCGCTCTTGATGCTAGATAGGTAACATTGGTTTTATTTTGGGTTTGAGAGAATGTTGTAGAGTCAATAGTGGATGTTGGTTTGATTTGGATTGGTATGAATTTTGTTGTGATGCTGAGTTTATTCCTGTTGTACTGTCAATTGGACATTGGTGTTGTTTGTTCTTGTAGCAAATTTGCCGTGCTTAACTAGGTTAGTACTACGTTTGTGTACCTGCATTGCATACTACAAAGGTGTGTATTGTACTTGTGATTTGTTGTTCATGACACAAACTCATGTTCAACAACTTTGCCGTCTCTATTGCTATGGATTCCAATCCTAATCCCCTCCAAAGTAACCTCATGTCAACTATCATTGGCATTGTATCAATTACCTCACTTCACCCTAATTTTTTATTTTTAACCAAAATCACACATAGCCTAAACTGAAATGATCAAAATTATAATAAAGCTTACAAATAACTTCCACCAATATTTTGTTGGATAGGAATACTTCCACAAAGTTTGTTTTGCAATTTGCACTAAATAAAAGTTTATTTGTGCTAAAATCATTGCGTATATTTAGTTTTGAAAAATAAATGTTAAGATGAATAAAACAAATTTTAAAGGTTAGGGCTCATGAAATATTTTTAAAAAACTAGCGTATAAGTAGATTTTTTTTGTCTCAACCCTTCAATTCTTAGAAAAATGAGATTATGAAAATTCAAAGTTTGATCAAAAGGTAAGAAAAGTATGGACAAAAGATAAATGTTAAGTATGGCTCGTATATACACACAAGAGAGGAAAGAGGCATAGAATGAACCGAGATAGGAAAGTGTTCCAAAAGTTCATGGATATTATTGTAACCTGAGCTGCAATACTATATATATTGGTTGTAACATTGTAAACCATAATTCATCACATAAATTAAACATAGTTATAGCAGCTTTATAATTGCAGAGGTAGACATCATTGGCCGAACTGCTTTAACAAAGATCGATCGTGTCTACTATCTTTTACTTTCTTTACATTAATCTTCTTTTACTTTTACTGTTGTTGTTCTAACAATAACTAATCTATTCAATATGTTTTGTAACATTGTTGATCGTAAGTAGAATGTAAGCGTTTATAATTTTCTAAACACATAATTTCACTTCAAAATTTAGGATCTTCACGGTATTTTGATAATCAAACCACTCTTCCATTTTGTTACGCTGCCAATTGCTGTTAGTGGTTTCATTTTAATTTTTTTAAAAGTTTGATTTACTATTTCTAATTTAATTTGTTTCAATTGTTTGAAAAAATGAAGTTCTCAATAATCAAATATTATTATGATACTAATAAAATTTTAATAATAATCGACATGGTATTACTGCTTTTGTCCCTAATGGTGTATAGGAATATGTTGACTAAATTAGAAAAATTAAGAAAATTAGTAGCAATATTAAATTTGTTAAGCATTGATGTTATTTTTTAAATCTACCCTTCATGAGAGAATTGTTTTATGTTTTTATCATACTAGTACCTATTGGTGGTTGTAAAAGATGTAAAATAATTAATTGTATCTTTATAAAAATGGTTAATACAATTGAAAAATGAAAAAAAAAAAAAAAAAAATAAAAAAAAAAAGAAAAAAAAAATAATAAAAAAAAATAAAATATAAAAAAAAAAAAAAAGAGTTTATAAAAAGTGGCAATAAAATTTCTTAAGATAATCTTATATTTAGAGACAAAGATAATATATGTAAGGAACCAAACTTTAGAGACAAAGATAATATATGTAATTAGGAACCAAACTTGTGCTAAAGAAAGTAAATTTTATCATCCGGGTTGGGTGGATTCGAATAGAAATTCCATGGGTACCAAGTCCTTGTTGCCATGCCTAAAGTGATACAGTGTAGAATGTTTATTTCAGATTTTGTAAGAGGTATACTTATTTTAGACGACTAAGCAAATATAACACCCCTAAAGCCAATAGTATTAAGATGGAGTTTATTGATTTTATATTTTGAATTGATAACTATTTCTTATTATTACCTTTCAAGTTGAATTAGTTCTTTAATTAATAATAGATATCCTATAATCCTAATAACTAATATTTTTTGTCAATATTAATCAAAATATTTTGGATTTGTCCTCGAAGGCGTAGGTCGATGATTAGGGTTGGAACATTAAAAAAAATTACAAAGAAGGTGAAGTTTCGATCTCTGCTTCTTATATTTCTCCCTCGTCTCTAACAATATAGTAACAGTTAATATTTGCCTCCTAACAAAAACAAATTATTCGGATTTGTGTGGTACAAGGAAGAAAAGTCTAAAACCTTGTCAATTTGGAGGACCATTTATTTTATAAACGTTTGCATTTTGATTGGTGATTGTTGATTCATTTTACCATCCTCTGCTGTTTGCTTGTCAATCTTATTAGGATACACCCCCACTCCCTGTTGTTGTAAGGACCACCTAACTGAAACCAAAACAAGAGGGGCCATGAAAAAGGTGGGGAGTAAAATGCTACTGTATCTGGACATGTCACTTCATATATGTGTTAAAAAATCAACAATCTTTTGCTTAGAGGATGAAAAAGTCCATTTCAAAGATTATTGTAAACACATTTTTGATCAATTTAATTTCATCCATATATAATTAATTGCTTAAAATTAAAAGGTATCAAATTCAACATGTTGTAGTGTATCCTAGACTGTAGCCACAAAGTGATAATGCATTCCATTACTAAAGATTCCTACATGAGTTTCCATCTTGAGCCATCAAAATATATATATAGCTATTTATTGTATAGACCACAATAATGGTGCACATAGTTTTGCTTTGAAACGAGAAGTGTGGAGCCCGTGAAGTGAAGGATTCATTTGGACACTAACATAGCTTGAAAATAATGACTTTTTGGGTTCAGTGGTTTGCGTTTTTTTAGTGCCCATGAAAACGACGTTATTGGATATTCCCCTATTTATATACACTTGTTTTCTTTCTAACTTCACTATCAACATACGTAATTTCACAAAATTTACATCATGACAATCTTTATTACCTATTTCATTTGATTACAGCTATAGTTTTTATCAAAACTTCTATACGCGTTATATTAATTTGGTCATCTCATCTCATCTCATATTCACACGAGAAAAAGAGTAACGTGCAAGGAACATTTGTCAAATGTACACCTAGTTTTAGTCCCACTAATAGTAGTAATAACAAATTAACAAGTAAAAACCAGCCATTAATTAACCAGCCATCCTTTTGAGTGAGCCTACATTCAATTCACCACTTATTGCAACACATTAATTCATAAAAAGTGATTATAATGGATGGTAATGTTGTATTTTATTGAATTAATCATTAATCCTTTATTGTGACTAATTGTGAACAAAAGTAAACCTCTTGGTACAACGAACCTTGTAAATATATACAAAAGATGTTATCATCCAAATACTCAGCCTATTTTTTTCCCTCATTTTCAATCACTTTCTTCACTCACATATGACCAAACCTATTCACTGCAACTATTTCTGATCTGCATGCAATGAAACACATCATAGCATGAATGAAGAGTCAGCCAGCACATTATGAATCTGAATATTGTTATGTATGACTGAGCAACTCTGAACATTCTAATCTGTCGGTGAAAGTATGCATATATTAAAAACAAATGATAACATAAGTGCCCAAGTCAAAATGAAAGCAATACACATACTAATATATTATAATTTATTAATTTAGAGTTTGAAAGTTGAGAGAATGTGACTACCTACTAAACATATGATCTCAAGTGATCGATGAACTTTAGTGAAGTTTGAATCGATTAAACTTTGGTTAAAACAATAATTGATCATATTTTAGTTACCATCCAACCGAACTTCGAATTACTAGAGTATTTGTCCCCTAACCGGAGGTTATTAAAAAAATCGTCATAACCATAACTATAATAATCATATGGCTAATTGGTGGTGCTTTGACAATTAAAACAGTGAAAGTTGGGTAAACAGGAACAATAATAAATAAGGTGCCGACACTCTTCAAAGGGGAAAGAAAACAAAGGAAAGGGAGACCCTACACAATTCCCAGTCTCACACTATAATTAGATGTCCCTTATCTGCTTGATGATACCGATTTACCAACAAGTTCCACATGCAATAGCGCCAATTACAAAAATACAAATACACAATTTGGCACCACTTCAAATTGGTTGGCTAGGCAACAAACAAACCATGAATAGTTACAAATTTAGGTGTCATAAACATCAATCACGAGCAGCAAGGCAAATAACAAAATAACAAAAAAAAGTAAAGAATAGAGCTTTTTCAAAAGGAATAAAGTATATAGTAGAAACTTAAAAAAAGTTAAAAGTAGAACACTTTGCTTTAGCAACTCATTCATTTATATGCCTGATTGCATGTGATAAGGAACGGTATGCAGTTGATGTACATAAAATATGTGAACCTTTTTTTTCCCCATTTGTACAGAAGAAAGCAAGTAATAATTTATTTACACGGCTGATTTTCTGATTTTTGGAGGTTTAATTTAACTAAGCAGTGTGAGTTAAGGATGGAGATCTGTTGACCCTCTCTAGAATACCGCTAGCCTTCCTTTTCGCCCTTGAAGTTCCGCATTGTGCGAGCTTAGATAACGTACCATTGGTCTTTTCTTCTTCTTTGATTTCCTTCCACATTGTTCTGTCATTATAACAGATTGTATATAGGATTGCAATGCAATTTTCCTTGCATCTTTCTGATGTGCTCTCCCTTATAATTTTCAGTAAGAAAGGAACTGTGCCGCGATCGCGCATTTCTTCAACAGCCGTGGGATGACTGGAGAGGAGTGCCAGTATAGCCAACAGCTCATCAACTAGAATGCTGTTCATGATCTTATTCAAAATTACCCTAACTGCCCCTTCTCGCACGGTCCTCCCTTTATTCTCATGAACAAGACATAGGTTAAATATGGCTGATGCAGCATCTTTCATGGCTAATGTATCTCCCTCATCTAGAAGGCCAACCAAATGTTTTATAGCTCCAGATTTTCCAATGATGAGTTTGTTGGAATCGATTGCTGATAATGTGAAAATAGCTGCTGCAGCATTGCTTTTTGTTGGAATGGTTCCCCATTTCATGGCATCAATCAACAGGTTAATGAGTGTTGGATCCTCTGCAAACACTTTCTTATTATCGTCAAGAATTGAGAGATTCAGAATAGTTGTGATCAAATCCTCTTGAAGATCAGGGTGAGGACAAGCACTGCCTGGTGATAATGGATGAAGCAACTGTGTGATCACATCACCAGACTCCTTAAAAAGGGTTCGAAACGAAGGTGTCCGCTTTGTTAACAACCGAAGCTCTTTCGCAGCCGCTTTCTGATCAGAAACAGAACACGATAACTTATGAAGCAATACATTTAAACGGTCTCTGTCTGCATTAGTCACCACTTCATCCGTGTCCCGAGCAGAAGGCTGTGGTAGCTCAAGTCCACGCTCCTTACACCACTGCACAATCATGTCTCGCACCAAGTAATTAGGAGTAAGAATTGTGTGAGAAAGAACTTGCTGGGTTTGAGGACATGTTCTTTTGCCTTCATTCAACCACCTCTGGATGAATGGCCGATCATAAGTCTACAACAGCAAAACAATAAATCAAAACACATTAAAACAACAATGAATTAAAAAGCCACTAATAACATAATCCTCACACTCAAATACACAACATATAATTTTAATTCATAAACACCGTCAATCAATCATAATCATCAAATCATTAGAAACATTTGATTTTTATGGTAACAACTTCTAAAGTCACACACATGATTGATTGTAATGTCTTGACAGTGTAAAACATTTTACACTGACAATGCATCAAAATTAAACTCTAATTGTAATTAATAATAACATTAAGAAGAAACCATATCTAGGGCCTGTTTGGATTGGCTTATTGAGCTTATCTATTGGCATAAGTTATGTGAGAGTGTTTGGGATAATTTATGAAAACAACTTATGGTAATTTTGATAACATTCCAGTATAATTTATAAAAACAACTTATAGCATATAGAAAAACAATCTGGCATTATTTTATCATTTGTTATAAAAATATCTCAAGCAAGCTTATACCTAAGCGCTTATCATGATAAAAAGTTGTTTATCCAAACAGACACCTGGTCTAAGACATTTTTTTCCCTACCATGACACACAATTCAGGGTTCATGTAAACTCAAAAAAAAAAAATAGAATTTTCAAATTCTCTTTATATATATCAAGGATAACTTACAAATCATCCATCCATCCAATGTTTCAGTTATGGTTATTACTGTTATATAAATTAAAAATTGCAACTTGTGGAGATGATAATAGAAAAAGAAAAAGAAAAAGAGGTACCTGTCCGGTGGACAAGATAACAGGGTCGATCATCAATTGAGAAGAAATAGGGCAACGAAAATGAGAAGGAGGGGTAAAATGGTCCAATTTATCAGAGAAAGATTTTGTTGTTCCATTCTTACTACGAGAGTTGATTTTCAAATCTTTGAGAGAAGAAAGAGTTGCGATAGCATCGTCGGCGTTTTGAAGAGAATAGTCATCATCAGTGTCAAAGATAGTTTTGACAAGTTTCAATAACCGTTCTTTCAATTCCTTCGTATCCGCCATAACTGAATGCTGCATTGCTCCAACTCACTCACTCACTCACTCACCGTTCATTCTTTTTCTCTCTTTTGACTCTCAATTAATTATAATTAATTAAATCACTAATAGACAAACAAACAATAACACAACGCTTTTTTTCTTTTTGAATCTTTCTGTGTTTTTTTTACTCTCTCTCTCTCTCTCTCTGTGTCGAATCAGGTAGATAACGCGTAGCGTAAATGTGTGTGTGTGTAATGTAAGAACAGAAAAAATAAATAGGAGTTTTAAAGAGGAAAAAACATGCTTGACCCGAACCCGATTCGACCCGGGTGAGTAAATAAGTCCAAACTCACGGAAATGTATTTTTGGCTGTTTCTACCGCCAAACACCACAAACATACAAGACTTTTAAGGAGGAATGTCAAAAACTTACATCAATTGTACTAACTAAAAGGAAGAGATAACAAGTGAAAAATGTAGTAGTCATTAGTCAACACACCCTTGGGCACCACTTACCACATACTTAGATCTTATGTCTTAAAGGTGTTTGCAATGTGGTATAGATCGATTTTAAAATGAAAAACTCTTCCAAAGTTAAGTTTGGATGGCTATTTTAAAAAGTCTAATCTAATACAAATAAATTTAATGCAGTTTAATTGGATTGACATTTAAATGTCCAAATTGTTTTTTTATTAATATTATAAATTTACGGTATAATAATATGTTTGATTCAAAATATAACATATAATATATTAAAAATTAATATTACAGAATAACAATAATCATATATGTATGAAACACATAAAATAATAAAAAATTTATCAAGAAAATTATAAAAGAAATAAGAGAAAGTATTGATGCAGAAATGTAGAACGCTGCAACTCTAGGATCAATTTAAGCATATGTACAAAACACTTTATCTCTAATACATACTAAAGAGGAGAAGTTGAACGTTTCAACTACAACATCTAACAATATAGCGTCCAATTCTAAAATTACATCTCCAAACAACTCTAGAAGAATTTTCAAGTAAGGCATTCACCACCTTTCCCTCAAAGGTTAGTGAAAGCCTCCATGGAGAACCAATATAATAAGTTTCTTGAAACAATTCAATATCAACATCCCTTTGATAGATGTTTTCCTACAAATGCCAAACTATTCAAAGTTTCTAAAGAATATCCATAAACCGTTACAAGCTAAATCCTATAAATACCCCTCTCACTCTCCCACTATTCTCTTGTTCTCCAATCTTTACAAAGTGAATCTCTATCGATCTTTCTCACTCAATTTCTCTTTCAAAAACAAAAGTCATTCATCTCTTTCATTCTCGTAACACTTTTCAACATGAAATTCACACAGTCTTCAAACAAAACTACCACCAACAACACCAAATCTTCTATACTGGTGGAGTCATCTGAATACCAAGATGTACCATCACATTTTGGTGGTGAAACCCAAATCAAAATCATAAACCCTTAATTCCAAAATGAACAACCCTGACCAAATTTCAAACCAACATAGCTATGAGAGAGATTTACACAGAAAAATGAATGGATGCCCTTGATCCATTTCCTTATCGCTTACGCGATCCCCTAACTATAGCGTTAGATATACTGAAGTGAAATAAGTCGTAGTCCACTAAATGTCCTAGAACAGGAATGTGGTGAAGGAATTTTATTCCTCCATTCTCAATGAAAAGCAGGAAACATGTGTGGTTCGTGACATTTCAGTTCCGTTCTCATCAAAATTCATCAATTTTCACTTTGTTCTTAGCAAAAATCTAATAGAATTCTACATCCTTCGTATCTTTTTGTTTTCATAGAATTCAACAACTTTGTCAAAATTAAAATAGCATCATTCTTTCCATATTTTGTTCTTTAGATGACATGAGCCTTAGGATTAATTAGTAATAATAACGGAGACTTTGTGTAAGTAAAATTCATGTCAACATATCATATGACATAAGAATAAATTGGATTCAAATATCGTACGGTGGAAAAACCACAGTTTTAGCAAAAAAATAATATGATAATCAAATGCATATTATTATTACAATGATCATTAGCAGTAAAGTTATGATCAATGTTGATGATATTCTATAAATTATTAGCAGCAAAAAACGCAAAACAATGTTATACGATCACAAGTTTTTCTCCTTGTACTACTTGACCACGAAGCTTTTCACTCATCTTTTCACGTCCACCTTCAAACCAAATAGGATTAGACTTCCAATCCAATGATTCATCTTCTCTCCAACAGGGGTTCACAACTATTTGCTCAAGTTTGTGGTTATATTTTAGAACATTCATAACAAATTCAATTTCATACCAATTGCCAACACAACCTTCTAATTCAATAACTTTTACTTCGCCATGAGAGAATGTTTCAACATCCCTGATATCTTTTTGATTGTCAAACAACTTTGGATCTGCAAACTGTTCAAATTAAAAATAAATAAATAAACACAACAAGAATGATATTAAAAGTTGGCAAACATGTACCAAAGAATGTAAATCAAAACATCTTACAAAATTATCTAAATTAATAACAAAATGTAATATAATAATTATAAAAAATAAATTACTTCAAAGGAAGAGTTGCAATTACTAATTAGGAATCAAATCATTTTCAAAGATAATGGATGGCCAATTGCAATACGGTCAAATTGATTTTGAATATAAGGATGTTTCAATTTGTGGCCTTGACTGCAAGATCAACTAGGTCAAAAGTGTGTATATTCATTTCCGAAGCTATGTATATAAATCAGAATGATAGCCATTAAAAAAAGAAGAAAGTAAAACGTGTATATTAACCATATGTTCACTCACCATGGCTGAAAGTTTCTGCAGAAAAGGACAAGCTTGAAGGATGTTTAAAATCCATAAAGGATCATACTCCACATCATATAATATTTCTGAGTACAAGAAAATGAAGAGGTTCAACTGTTTAAGATGTTTAAGTGGTTGAGTAGTTTGTAGGGAAGTTGTGACCTGAACAATATGTATGTGGTAAGATTAAAGAAACTTAAAGGTACAAAAAAAATATATTCATTCTTCCAACACTTTATGACTAACCATTGAAAATGTGGTCAACTGCATAATCTCAAGTTCAGGAAAAAAAGTTGCACACAAAGCAACATATGTATTAAGCTCTTGTTTCAATGAAATGAAGAATTCAATTCTCTTTAGCACAGAGGTATTAAAGTTCAAGGTATTCAAACCGTTCTCCAATGAAGTGAATTTAAGACAATCTAACTCCAATGAAGTGAGATTAAGGCAATCGAGTAAAATCAAGTTTACTTCCGCTTGGTAGAGAGTTTCGTATACGAAATGGCACCCTATAACCTTGAGATGACATAAAGATGAACTTACTATCTCCGGCATTGATGATTTTAACTCACAACAAAGCAAGCAAAGCTCTTCAAGTTGTGGACAATTAGATAACAAACTTTCAATGAAAGTTTCATCCAGCTTTGCACGTTTAAGCGATAGAGATCTCAAAATTTTTAATGGAGTAAAGTCGCAATTGGTGGGATGGGAAACAATACAATTTTCAAGACATATGTGGTTTAGAGTTCAAGCATTGGTCTCCAAAAATAAGGCAAAGTCAATTTTACACCGATTGCGTCGAGTAGTGCAATGTGCATAAGGGCTTCCTTTAAAGAGTAGATCTACTTTTACAACTCCCCTTGCAATTGCAAAACTTATCCATTAATCAATAATGTTGCTTTGTTTATAATCTAAGTAGAAGTTCACCAGGAAAGAATCGATCTTTGTTCCTTGAAATTTTTTGACAAACTGGTTTACTCGTTTTACAAATTCATCCGTACATAAATTCAAATCAACATATCTATCAATAGTAGAGCCACTAGGGACTTCAATGAGATCCCCGGATTGTAGCAGATCGTCCTCATTGCTTCCAAGCATGAAGATATCAAAGAATAGATCTCTCCTTAGAGCCCAAAGATTGCACCACCTTCTAGACAATATACTAGTTTTCAACAAATCTTTCATGGATAACATAGTCAGGATATAAGACAATATGTCATCAGACAACTCACTAATGCGATCATCCATTTTTTGGTCTTAAAGAAAATGGTCCCAGGGCACCTGAAATTTAATATATTTTTGTAGCTGCAATGAAAAGATGCAAAGTGAAAAAGAAATTTATATAATCCCAGTGAAAATCAAAATCATTGTTTATATGTAAGATGCAAATTGAGGCTCAATCTAGGGTGGAAGACCTTGGTAGGTCTCCTAGCGTGAGATTATGAAAGTATATTGATCTTATTCTGTGCGTTGGAACAAATCACATTGTATAACAATGAATCAAAACTGATGTTACAAACTGGTTAAATGGAGTATTATTATCCTGAAAATAAAATCATGTGACAGTTCCTTCCACCAATCCATCATGAAATGATTCCACTCCAACATGTGAACCTAATCGTCTGCTTTAATTGTAATAAAAAATCATGGAAATAAGAAAATTTTGAGAGACGAGATGATAACTCACTCAGAGAAGAAGATGCTGTGCAAGAGAGTCGAGATTCTGGAACAAGGAGGAACTCACCGAATTATGTATTATGCAGCGGCACCGCTCTGCTATTCACTTTGTTTGTGAGACTCTTACTTAATAATCGTAACATAACATAACAGTAAAACCAACCAACGTTATAAACTCAGTCACGTGCACTTTCCATTGTTATCCATTGTTTCCTTTTTTTGCTCAAATTTATTATTTAAAACAAACAATTAAAAATCGAACAAAAATATGCAGAAGAGAAAGTAACACATTAGCAACAGATCTCTTCAGCAGAGCTTATCGTAGGTCATAGAACGGAATAATAGGTAAACCATAATTCCGCCATTGTCTTCAGCAGTTGCTGTCTTCAAAGATACCAAATGGCAAATAGAGACACACTACAACCACTACTCCATATTCTCATATTGCCGCCATTGTCTCCCATTGTTGATGTTGTTGCCTATCATCGCCGTCGTCGTTTTACCAGTGTTATTTCTTTCCCCACAAACCCGTCTGCCTATCTCTCCTGGTTCTCTGACACTACCAGCTCTGTGTATAGCCACGAGGATGGGATTTATGGTGGTGGCTGGTGGATAGCATGCAAAAGAACGGATGTCAAAATAGAATTTAATAGAAAGAAAACGTATTCGTGGGATTTACTCGACAACTGGTGTCGTGCATATTAGCTTTTTCCTGTACTCTGTTAATGAATATCACAGTATAAAAAAAATAGTATATAGGTGAATACCAATCTTAAAAAAAAATCTGTGTTTGTGGTCAAAAGAAAAGAAGTTCCATGAAGAAAATGACCGGCATAAGATTCAAAAAATATGTCTTAAAAGCTAACAAAAAACGACTGCCATGAAGAAACATTAAAAATCCATGAATATCCTTAATATATGTTACTGTTTAAAATAACAATAATCAATATGAATCCATCATTTCTAAAATGGTGTTATCCTTCAAATCAAATTTTAATAAAATGATAGTTATTAGAATAAAATGTTGAGAACAATATCGGTAACTTGATTTCCATAACGTTTCAAAGATATTGTGTTTTGGAAACCATCTCAATACTTTGGTCAATCGCCCAATACCAACGCAAAGGAGAAGTTAACTGATAAGGCATTTGAAGTTGTGTATTATCCGAGGTCTAATTGGAATGATTTTGTGGTAGATATTAAAGTTGTCGATGAAGCAATTAAGATTAATTGGTATTCGGGAATGGGAGTTGAGCTTTCTTTGGAGACCAAAGAATCTTCAAAGATGACATGTTTCTGGCCTCAAAGGACAATCTCTATTTTTTTTTTTTGGTCAAGTAGCATAATGGTTAGAGCTCACCCTAGAAGCCACCTAGTATATATAATATATCTATCTATTACATACACCACCTCAACATTACACGTAAGAGAACAATACACATAGTTTGACGGAAGTCTGTAACTTGCACTTGTTTAAGCACCTTTCTGTGGCAGAGTTTCAAACGCTGAAACTGTGTTTTCAAATCTTATACGATGTAATGGAGCACCACTTTGCTTAATAGCGCATGCTGTCTTTTCTTCAAGGGGGCAGCGGGCTTTAAGCATGGAGAACACATGGTTATTTAATCTCCTTGCTTTTTTCATTGCCTCTAATAAGGCTTCCCATCCCTGTTAAAATAAAAGTAAATGCAATCAATAACCAGCATAAATGATACATAATCATAAAATTCTAGAAATGAGAGAAAAATGAGATATGATATTATTTCTGATGAAAATGAAAATGATTTTCATTGCGTGGTTTCAGTTATTACTATAAGGAGGACAATAATTTTATAAATATAATACATTATGCTTATGTAAAGCAGTGAAAAAATATTTTGGCTCGACCGGGAGATGTAATAAACCTGAACAGCAAAGTGAGAGTTCTTTTGTATTTGCACGACAGATGCAGCTTCCACTTCTGCGATATTGAGGATCTGATATGAGAAGTCAAAGAGCTCAAAATGTAGCTGTTGCCCAAGCAAATAAATTATGGTGCAGCCTCCCCAAGCAACTGAATCTCCCAGTCTTTCAGGACTACTTGATTGTACTTGGGCAGACTCTTCCAAGTATCCCTATGTAGCTCAAGCAAAAGCACATGTCAATAGAAAATTAAGAGATAAAAAAGAAAGAAAAGGACACTAGCAAATTCATTAATGAATTGGACCAAATCTTACGAAGTGGTTCAAGTTAATTTTTAGTTTACACATGAAGCCAAATAGAGAAGAGTTCTGTAATTGATGTATATCCTTTGACATTATAGTGTAAATAATTAAATGCAAGAGCTGTAGAGGGTTGCTACTTACAATTTGGAGACCACTGTATATACGGTAGAAATCTTTTGAAATTGTAATGTCAATGAAGCCTGTCTTGGGCGCAGCACTCCATTTACTACAATATTTATCTAATGCAGCACTTGTGAAAGCAAGCGCATACTCTAGAACACTTCCAGTATTCAAGTTAGCCTTATATAAAAGATCTGTAATAAAAGAGACAATGCCTGAACCATTAATAAAACTATTAAATATCATAAAAGTAAATGTATAAAAGACATAACATCATAAAAGTAAATGTATAGAAGACACAACACGGAGATCTCTAGAAGCAGTGACAAAGAAAAAGGGAGAACAGTTCTAAATCACAAACCCAGTATAAAACACGACAGACCATGAATGATGCAAAAAAAAAAAATGAAAACAAACTTTTCAAAATAGCAAGTATATTTAGCATTACAATTTTAACATTTCTCATCAGGATCATCAATTAGCTTCCTCCGTGTTTAATTCTGTTCACATTCACTTTGAGAAAATAACATAAAAGTGAGTATTGAAGCTGCAGACTCATAATATAGACGACAATCATAATAGACGAAAAACTGCGTCACCATCACAAGACAAAAATAGAATATAATGAAAAAGAATAGTTTTTTTTTTTAAAAAAAAAAAAAAAGAAAGAAAGAAACCAAGAACTTCTTTATAATTTGGGTAGTAAATTATAACTTATGAGAGGAAAGAAGAAACAAAGTCCAAGAAAAACATGTGAAAGTCAAATTGACATGCTTTGTCTAAAACATATACCGTCGTTTTCATGATCGCTATAGTACCATCAGAGCAACCAAGAACTAAGAAGTAACGGCAATTCATTTTTCAAGTGAATATCTGATAGCTCACTTTTGACATAGAGATTCCACTTTCAACTTTTCACGATTATTGAATATGCTTAGAGCAGGTATGTCTACTGCAGAATGCTAATATTATACTAATTTCAGTTATAGATTTTTTGCTTTACATTTATTTCAATTCTTCCATGACTCTATCGTTCTGAAATACCTGAATGCCATTATATTTCCTATTGTTACAATCTAAGCTTGTTCTCAACTTTATTTTAACATCAAAGATACACCTTTTATTTAGCCCGTGATCAAGCCAAAGCTAACAGAGGAAATATGAACAGACATACAATATCACACCTGCAGCTTCTGCTTGTTTTGACATGATGTGGAAAGAAGCAGGTGATGGGCAACCAGGATATGAAACCATTCCAGCAGCTGTAGATTTAAAGAGACTGACAACAGGGCTATCTCCACCATCTTGAGAAGGTAATATTTGCCCATCTGCTCCAGGAAGCAAGCCCAGCCAGGGAGCAGTTTGCATGAAATTCATAGTATCTGTTTCTCTCTGTCAAGAATGCAAAATTTAGTAACTATTACTCACAAACCAAAGTAGTGAACAGGAAAATGTCAATAACCTACAGTAAAGGAGAGTGAGGTTATCCTCCCCCCCACCTTAGGCAACAAAATCACCATTGTATAAAATGTCGATATCCTTGTAAGATTTATGTTTGGAGTTTGATAATGATCACTGGTTGACTGACATGAGATCTCCTTTAGCTAAAATTCATTAAAAGCCTATGCAAGAGATTCCAAACTCCCTAAATAGCTCTAACGGTGGCTCTATCTATTATCGGATAAAGTTTGTGTACTACTTTGGGTTGGTCCAAAGCAACCTATTTTAAAACAATCTTTTTGACTATTATAAAGGACAATACATTCTGCATAGTATATCTAAATTGATATAACGTATTTCAAAATATATTATTTTTAAACATCCCTTACTTTTAGTTTCCTACTTCCAAAATTTTATAATTTAAATACACACAATGCCCAGATTTAGACATTTTGTAATTTGTTTCAATGAATAGAAGATTGTCAAGACATCCAAGTCTTCCTACTAATAAAGTTTTATAATTTATTCTTGAATTTTTAAAATTTGTGTGAATATAGAGCCGTCCCTATCGAAATCCAAAATATTGTGTTACAAAAGTGACTCAAAATTGGAGAAATTGAAGTTTGCTGAATTTGTCAAAATCGGGGCCCGAATGGTGCTGTCTGGGGCCCGAATTTGAGTGCTGTCCGGGGCCCGAATTTGAGTGCTGTTTTTTTTGTCTGTTGGTTCGGCAAAAATCGGTGGCCGAATGGAGGAATTCGGGGCCCGAATTTGCCAGCAGAAAATATGACAGAAACGTATTTTTGGGCTGAGATTTTGTTCCAATTTATGAGGGATACTTTTACTATAAATATAGACTTTGTATCAGAGTAAACCTTGAGATAGAGGGGGCTGAAACAAGGGTTTAGAAAGGCAACAACAAAACTAGGGTTTGTATAGAGTTTATCTCTTTGGCAACAAACACTAGGGTTTGAGGGTTGATTCACCTTGGAAAACACTATTAGGATGGAGTCTCTTGGTTACAGGAAGAGATTGGGACTTTGGGTAGAATTAGACGGGAGACTTATTCTTGTAACTCATTGATATCTCTTTTGTAAGGTCACTCATCATTATAGTGAAACGGAGGGCTGCTCTCTCCCTCAGACTAGGTCAATTTGGACCAAATTGGGCAACAAATTCTTTTGTGTTCTCTCTTCTTTTCTCTCTCGCTGTTTTCTACTTTTGGCTTGTGTTTATAATTGTTCCATACACTTTGTTTTTTGGTTGCTTGATTATTCCTTGCTCCACACATCAAGTTTGTTATTGGTGTGATTTTTTCATCGAATTCACAACATATTGGAACAGGAATAGATCCGCAAACCTGACCGAAGGACACTATACTTCTCACTCACATATCTGCCTGCAAAGCACAAGTTCTTCTATTACTACCTAGATAACTTTGCACTGTCCATTGATTTAAAGTTTCTGACTAAATAAGGATGATTCAACTGCAAACATAAAGGTTTCTTTTCAATCATAATAAGTATCAAACGTTTCTAGGGTTTCAAGTTTCAATACTTGTCTAATTTTCGTTGGTACTTTATATCCTATATATACGACAACTAAACCCTTTTTCTCTCTAGAAGGAGCCAGCTTGGACCAAATACCGTCATAGCGTCTTGTCATAAATCATGTCTAATAATATATCATTTAACTTTGTTGGAAACAAAAAGCTAATTAATGTTTCACTTTTCTAGACCTCTTCAATGCTCCACTTCCCAAATAGTTTAAATTCATTGTATAGCAAGTAGAAGAAGTTCAATGTATCTTAGGAAGTAGAGCTATCTTAGGAAGTAGAGCTAGCTTTTGGGATGAGATCCAAGCCCATTAAACATGGTATCAAAGCTTGTCGAATTCAAGGGCCACCTACCTATCCACACACTAAGCCCAAAGAGTGCTTGGCGTGAGGGGGGTCTTTTGGGAAAAACTCAAGTCCCACATCGGATAGATAAGACTCTTGATAAGAGTTTATACTGAGGAAGCACTTTACACGTTATGAACAGGTTTTGTAATATGAGATAGGCCCCAATTTCAACAAACTTCATATGCTATACGTGGCTTGTTTAGTTTGTTTTTACTCGTCTGGTTTCTTTTAAGGCTCTGTTTGTTTCATAAAAACATCAAATTATTTTCAAAACAGTTACCTTCAAAATACATATTTATTCACTTCTGCTGACGACCATTACAATAAATAAATTAATAAAAGCATTAGATTACCCACCAACACAATATCTAGAAGCCCCATCCAGTATAATACACTGCCAATCTCTTTGATACCGTGAAGAACCTCGGCTTTCAGCTCCAATTTTGTCTCCCAGTTAAGATGTTCTTTAACAAGTCTTACACAACCTGTGTAGAAACAATAAAATAATTAATTAATTGGATTTGACCATGCATTTACGTTCCTGATTCATTAGCACTCATAATTTGTCAGAAAACACTATTTGTAACGAGCATGAAATATAGCTGTCTCAATAAATTTCCAGCAAAATCTTACGGCACTTAGACGACGACGACAACACCTTATACCATTAGGTGGTTTCAGTGCTCTGAGATATTGAAAATTGTCCCTCAATCCCCCCCATCAACGACAGTGGCATTTTTTTAACTCAAATAAAGGACGAGGTAAAACATGCTACTATTGATTAATACTCCGTCTCACATTAACTTTCGTTTAAGGTTATGCACACATCTTAAGAAAATGAATACTGACACTATTTTCCAAAGAAAATACTCCCTCTGTTTCAAAATGAGTGTCGTTTTAGCCAAAAAAAATTGTTTCAAAATGAATGTCACTTTCAGTTT
>Ga0228710_1005793_pt1 | contig 19059 bp, 11 predicted proteins | sample MedpolnodulmetaG_FD_177995 | JGI IMG/M metagenome (GOLD analysis project Ga0228710, IMG submission 177995) | Root nodule microbial communities from Medicago polymorpha collected in Santa Monica, California, United States - pink nodules | ecosystem: Host-associated > Plants > Roots > Nodule...
GACCAAAGTTCTTATATATATGCTATGCCATACGCTAGGGGGTACATCTCTACCCTGGACTAAATATTCATTGGGGAAGTTATTCTTCATGACCTAGATAAAACCTATTAATAACAAATTTCATAATAGAGAAAAATGATGAGTGTGTACCCAGGGCATCCATTGTATTGAAAGAGTTACTACTCAAGCATGACGCTGAACTGGTCAATGTTGCATTTACATTCTCAAAAATATACTACACATTATTTGACAAATTTAATTGAAGGACTTGTTAATTAGCAAGTTATCAATTTTGTTGCCTACTTTGAATTTGAAATTTAATAAAATTTAGTCAAATTGCATATTTTGCATAATAGAGTAATTATAGTTATGCCTCACTTGCAACTTAGTTTTACCCTAAACAATAATTATAACTTTGCAGCAATGAAGTACGAACACAAGACACGGACACGGACACGGACACGGAAACGTTGACACCGCTAATAATTTGAGAAAATCACATAATTCAGTATAAGTATATGTGTCGGTGTCGTGTCGAGGTCGGACACCAACATATGCCTGACACCGAGACATGCATCATCCAGAGAGTGTACCTGTTTGATAGCTTTGCACCTTATCCTCTAAGGTATCTCTCATTTCAAATGAATCATAGAATTATGGACATTTTCATTAGATTTGGACTTCACCATTTCAATTTGCAAGTGAGTACGCACAGATAACTTATAAACAAAATGCTTCTCTGCCAAATGCAACACAAAACAGGAAAAGTCAGACATACAATCGGCTAATAGATGCTTTGCTTCTCAAAGGTTTATTTCTAGTGCTTATTAATAAGAATGGTACATTTTTGCTTTTTAGAACACTAATTAAAGAATGTCAGCATACTAAAATTATTAAAAGTTTTTTGATCAGGTGCTTGTCTTTATCAAAAGTTTATCAATTTTTTTTGAACAAGCAATTTTTTTTTTTAATCAAGACCATGCTTTATAGAATAAACACTAATTGTATTTTTTTTATCAAAATCAATTGTATTAGATTCTAGCATAGTATACACAAATACTAGCTGCAAAAATATAGAAAACAAAATATCATAACACAAATATGCTGCAAATATAATGAAAAGTATAGTATTCTATACATAAATATGTTACGGGCACATGAACAGAGAATTATTGTTGCTAATGTCAGATTCAATTTACCCTCTTTTATATCCTTTGAAACAACAACATAGATTGTCCATCAACCACAACTGCATTAGGCTCCTCTTCAATTTCTCCCCCAACATCATGAACCCAACTCACAGAACTGGTTCTTTATGTTGTTGCAAGCACGAGACTCACGACGGCCATTCTAAGAGATTCATTATTATTGAATCATCGAAACAAAAACAAAAAGAATTCAACCTTTTCTCTCCCATTTCTGAAAAAAAATCAACTTTCTTTCTCAACAATTGCAGGGGGATTAGCTTTTGTTTATTTTTACATGCACCTAGAAGCTTCTTTTACCATGGATGATTCAAAAATACACCTCATTATCAAGTTTGTTTCAAATTGAAGTAATTATATCTAGACGTTCATGGATTGGTGAAATTATATACAATCACATATCATAGTAGACAAATAATAGCTATATTTCATTTCATGGACACCTTTGCTTCTACATCTACAGTTAACAAGCTCTCCCTCAAACTTGGAAATAAAGTTCTTAAAGTTGAAAATGACCTTTATTTGTCTAATATATCTAAAGATCAGTTCCCTTTTATAATAAAAAATACAGGTTATTGAAGAAAATGCAACCTCAAGAGAATAATGCTCTTTTAGAAGAATATATATGTTTTCTAACATTTTTCAATAAACCATGAAGCCTAAAGTATAATATTATGCAACAGGAAACAAGGATCCAGCTGTCTCCACATACAACATACTTCAATTTCTAGATTAAAATGTATAATGTAAAGTCATACATCATTCATTAAACTATTAGGTCTATAAGTAAAATATTGTCAAAATGCATTGTTATTATTCCACAAAAATTGAATAGAATTCTATTCTTCTCGGGTGTCAATTGTTTTTGTTGCAGAAATTTATTCGGTTTTATAATTCTTCATCGTCATCTAGTGCATGAGAACAACCGACACATGATGCTAATGAAATCAAAGTACATAATTCAAATAAAAATATTAATAAAAAAATAAGGGAGGTGCTATATCTCCCGAGGAATTCTATCCCGATTGCATCACGAAAAGCAATTTCAGTGATAACAAAAAAAAAAAAAGGGCTCCATTTATTATAATTGTCAATTACCACAATTCAAAGAGTTGTTTTATAAAGGTCGTGAAAATATCGGGAAGCTTATTTTCGCTAAAACAAGCATTTTCTTTAAAATAAAATGGAATTGTGATTCATTGTCTTACATTAACGAAACTCAGAACTTAAAATACAATTACGAATAATAAACAAATTTAAAAATTGCTAATAAATTAAATGGGTCCATCAAAATTTAGAGACATGATGTAATTAAAGTTAGAGAATAGTATCTATAAAAAAAAGTTAGAGAATAGTAATTAAGGGTGAGAAAATTGAAAACTGAACAATCATAATATGTATTAGAGGTGTGTCGGCGGTGTATTGCAGCTTGTCGGCGACATATCAGAATTTTTCATTTTACCTTTTCAATTAAAAACATTTTTATACTCATTCGATACGTATCTACAACATATTAGTAGATGATGACGAAGACGTCGAAGAAGATGAAGAAGATGATGATGATGAAGAAGAAGAAGATAATGTTGATGAAGACAATGGTGCTGATGCGTGGAAAACAGTTATTGAGTTTCTCCAGCAGAAGGAGGCAGTTCCGTTGGATAATTTTTTGAAGATTTTGAGGGGTATCAAAGAGCGATATGAAAGTATCAAAGATGATATGCAAATAGCAGAGGATAGAGTCAAGTGTCTCCAAATCATTCTTCAGGTTTATCGCAAGTCATGAAACTGTTAGTGTTTTGAAATGTTGCAACTTCTGTTTTATTTCATTATATCATCTTATATGGTTGCTTCAATTCAAAATGATTCAACAGTAAAAAATTAATCAGTGATTTTGATGCTATTGTAAATGAATGGATTGGTTAGTTGGAATGTGAACTTCTGCACAAAGTATATGCTTTTTTTACCAGATCTAAGCCATTAAATTTTAAACTTTTGAATCAATGGTAAAATGAGAATTTATGTATAGGTACACAAATTTAAGCATTTGTGCACCTTAAAAGTCACCATGTTTCTAACTCCTTTTAAGTTTTCATACTAATTTGGCTTATTAAAAAAAAATCAAACAATAATACAAAATGGGAAACTTGATAGAAATGTATGTTAAATTTTTGGGTTTGGTTTCTTGTCCGAAAAAGAATAGGCGGCAGTTTTTTATTGGCGGAAAAACATAGCAACATCCAAAAAGTTGTTGCATGTTATATCCTTTATTTATGGTAACGTTTTTTACTTGTTCGCTAAAATAAATTGTATTATTTAAAAAAAATACAATTTAGAAAACTTTATATGGGGTTTCCGTATGATTTTCGGAAAAGCGTTTCCCTTTTGGGAAAAAATTGCAAACCTGAAATTGTGTTTTGTGGTAATTTGCTCAATCTGGAACCCAAAAAACAAATACTTTCTTCGTATTAAAATAAGTGATATTTTTTTAACTATCTACACTATTCACATAACAAATAAGATGATGTTGATTTGTCTAGATATTTTGAAAATATCAAATTTTATATATTTTTTAATACATAATTAAAGATATTAAAGGTTAAAGATATGCATTTGCATGGGTAAAACAATCAATTGGATCACTTATTTTTTTGCAACACGCCTCTCATGAGGGATACATGATTTAATAAAAACTAATTCGTCTGAATTTCCATCAATAAAAAAAATGTGTGTTGAGAAGAGTATGTTATTAAAGTTTCTCTTATTTATTTATTAAAAAAAGACAGTCTTGTACACAAAACTTCTACATAAGCATAGAGTGTACCGTAGGCTTACCTTGTTTTTTATACAAGATTGGCAAGAGTTGTTTTCATGGCTTAAATTTGTAACCTTCTAATCACATGAAAACAACTTTATCATTGCATCAAAACTCCCCTTTTAAAGTTTCTCTTATTTATAATTTAAAAATTAAACCCACTTGGGTTTGTCTGAGGTTTTTGGCTTGAGACCTTAGGAGTGCGTTCTTCCTTAAGGTCTTAAGTTCGATTATTCCTAGTGTCAATTTAGATGGGTTAATCTAGTTTCTTAAAAAAAATAAATATAAAATTAGCTTTAAAAGTCTGCTTGTAGATATAGTCTATTTATTTTTCTACGGTTTATCTTATATGTATACTTTTTTCCACTTTCAGGTTTGAACTTTGAACAATGTATGAGTATGAGTGAATGAAAACACTTTGCTTCCTTTTTTTTGACTAATTAAAGACTTTTCTTCCTTATTAAACATAAAAAATATTCCATGCGCTTTGTCTCTCAATACTATAATACATATGTTGGCTGGCAATATAAAAAGTGACATGCCAATTGCCAAGTACAATGCTATGCAATGGTGTTCTATACAAATCTGAAATCGATGTTTGTGGAAATACCCTTTATTTTTTTATTGCTAATCTCGTTCTCAATATGTCCCCAGAGAGCTCTATCAAATAGGTTTGATCCATCTCCATTATCCACCAACTTCCTCTTTGGTACTGCTTCTTCTGCTTATCAGGTGATTAATTTCATTTTTAATATTAATAACATATATGTATTCATGTTTTGTGACTTGTTAATTGATAATCAACCTATCATATATTTACAATATGGTTTCCTTAATTAATGATCATTTTGCAGTATGAAGGTGCTTACTTGAGTGATGGAAAAGGACCAAGTGATTGGGATGTCTTAACACACCAAACACCAGGTGAACATGATAATTAAACAAATATGTAACTCAACATGTACAGATTATGCTTTGTATAAATTTAAGATGGTGTTGTTGATTTGAAACTGGTTATTGCAGATAAAATAAAGGATGGAAGTAATGGAGATATTGCCGTTGACCAATATCATCGCTATTTGGTATGCATCTTCAAACTTAAAGAAAATTATAAAAATTACTAATGATTGAGCATTAAAAAATAGGAAAGTGTTAACAGAAAAGGTTCCCATTTTAAGTGTTTGAGTAGGTCTCACATGGATTGAGCTAGACATTTTGATTATTACGTAGGAATTTATGCACTCTAAATTTATATTCTAAATTTTAGGATCATCATACTCAATGAAAAATACTACTCATTATTTTATTTTAGTAGTAGTAATATTATTGTGGCTTAGAACAGGAGGATATTGATCTAATGGAAGCCATGAAAGTCAACAGCTACAGATTCTCAATTTCATGGGCAAGAGTTCTACCAAGTATGCTTCTTAATTTGATTATTCTCAATTTAGATATTACCAGCTGCTTGAAATCAACTCTTTATGTAAACTTTGATACCCTTTTTGCAGAAGGAAGATTTGGAGAAGTCAATTATGGTGGGATCAATTACTACAATCGTCTAATAGATGCTTTGCTTCTCAAAGGTTTATTTCTAGCTCTTATTTAATGAGAATGCTGGCATACTAAAACTATTAACTCGACCATGTCAACAAAAATCACCCGAGCCCACTTATTCATCTTATGAGATGAATTTTTGGCCACTAAGTTACTCTGACACCGATCTACATTTACATTGCTCTAATTGGGGGTTGTTGACCCCACCTATGCATTACTTTGGTAACTAGCGGCTACTTAGATGATGACCCCACATACAATTTCATATTGCCCCCACAAAAGCTTGTTTAGTGCACTAAAGACAAACAATTACACCATGATGATACTACTACTAAAGACTAAAGGCCAAGGAAAATGTGGATTGCATTTCTGTCGATAGAGAAAAGTTAATGGAGTGATAAGTGAGAAAATTTTACATTGCGATCCCACTCTATTAATCTTCAATGTGAAAATTATTATTTTTAGATGTTTAAACAATGTTTTAAAGATACTTGTTAGCATTTTATTTAAAGAAAGTTTGTCTTGAAAATACAAGTTAAACACATGCAAAAATCATAACTACACAATTTTTAATGTAAAAGTTATTACTTTTAAAAATACAAGTGATTGGTGTGCAATGTATGTGAGCATTATACTAATTCACAAGAGTGCTATCTTCGGTTCCTACCGATCAAAAAAAGTTCATGAAAACTTGTCTAAAACTACACAGCCACACATTAACATTTGTATTTTTCTTAGTAGTAGTATTCACTTCTGTTTTGAATATAAGGAAAAATCTCAAATTTTATGATTCAAAATATAAGTAAATTTCAATCAATTCTAATTTTTTTTATTGTTCTCAAAACACCTTTCAATAGTTTATATTTCATTTTTCAATAATCTCTTAATTTTATGAAACACGTGACATTTTGGACGATAACTGTTTTATTTTACAAAAAGAAAATTAAATTAGACTACCTCCTCTTTTTTAAAATAAAGTAGGTTGTTTTGTTGCTTGCATTTAAAACTAGAGTACACATAGTACGTGGTATATTTTTCTTAAAAAAAAAATAAAAAACTTTATAGACGTGAACACAAGATCAAACATAACTTTCTGTGCACTGAATCACTTTGATTCTCTGATGAATTGGACAACTTGCAGGAATTCAACCATTTGTAACACTGTCACATTTTGATTTACCTCAAGAACTTGGAGACAGATACGGAGGTTGGCTAAGTCCAGAGTCACAGTAAGTAATTAATTGCCCATCTTATTGTACATATACATGTCATTATTTACTTATCATAAGCTAATATTTATCAATACTTGATTGATGCACAGGGAAGATTTCATATATCTCGCAGACCTTTGTTTCAAATCATTTGGTGACAGGGTAAAATACTGGGCAACCTTCAATGAGCCAGATTATCAGATCACATACGGCTACCGCAGAGGAATAGCTCCGCCATTTCGTTGCTCTAAACCATTTGGAAATTGTAGTGAAGGAGATTCCGAGAAGGAGCCATATCTGGCGGTTCACAATATAATCCTATCTCATGCAGCTGCAGCATATATTTACAGAACTAAATACCAGGTAGTCTTTTAGTTTATAACATAACATTCTATACATTAAAAAAAGTGTACTGCTAAAAACATTAACACTCTTTTCAATATCCACTCTTATTTGATGAAAGTCATGAGTCACACAACACTGTGTATATGACATTTGCAATATGATGGGATCCACATAAAATTCATTCAATAAGAGAGTGACTTTTGGAAAGTGTGTTAGAGTAGGTGTTGCTAAATTACACGTTTATATATGTGCTAAGACAAGGTTCTTCACAATTGTCCTTGATAAGGGTAAAGATATCTTGCTTAAAAATGGAAGTGGAAACAATCAGAAATACTAATTCAAATTGTGTTGAATGAAATATTCAGGCCGAGCAAGGTGGTAAAATTGGCATTGTCTTGCATTTTGACTGGTATGAACCCATCAGCAATTCCATGGCAGACAAGCTGGCCACAGAAAGAGCAAGATCATTCACCAATAATTGGTATCCTTCCCTTCAATAAACAACCTTTTTTTAATCAACTTCCATACAATGAAACATGACACACAAACACTGAACACGAAACTGACACATACATCGATAATATTTTTTTTAAAGTAATTGAATGTATTTAATATAATAACTATAACCAAAAGCAGGCTCTTGGACCCAATCATATTTGGTGAATACCCTCCAGTTATGCAGAAGATTCTAGGAGATATATTACCCAAATTTTCCAACAATAATAAAGAGAAACTGAAGAGTGGATTGGATTTTATTGGCATCAATCACTATGCAAGCTACTATATCAAGGACTGCATCTACTCCAAATGTGAACCGGGGCCAGGGATCACCAGAACAGAGGGTTTATTCCAACAAAGTGCAGAAAAAGATGGCGTTCCAATTGGCAAACCTGTATGTATTTTCAACCTTACATTAATAAAGATTAATGAAACTAACATTTTCCCTTTGCATTACCAACCTAATTCTGAAACTTCTGTTGACATGTATGCAGACTTCAATTGATTGGCAATATGTTTATCCACAAGGCATGGAGAAAATCGTCACCTATTTAAAAAACAGATACAATAACACTCCAATGTTCATAACTGAAAACGGTATGCATAACCCAATGAAAGCTTTAATGGATGGAGTTTGTGTGTTTCTGTTGTAATAAATTGTTTTTTAGGTTATGGGGAGTTGGACAACCCAAATAACACCGAGGAGCAATACCTTAATGATTTTGACAGAAAAAACTACATGGCTGGTCATTTGCTTTCCCTAATGGAAGCCATAAGGTAGGATGTATGAAAATCAAGATAAATATCCAGCTATATGAAGTGCATTCTAAAATTAAATCTCTATCTGTGATGTCACTTTTAACCCTATAGATGCCATCCTTTTGCTTTATGACTAGTGAATTACCAGAAAATACATAAATTAAGATCAATTTCTTTGTTTTGCCATTTACCATGTAATCAGGAAAGGAGCTGATGTTAGGGGGTACTTTGCATGGTCCTTGCTCGACAACTTCGAGTGGTTACAAGGATATACAGTAAGATTTGGACTCCACCATGTTGATTATGCAACACTCAAGAGAACTCCAAGGTTATCAGCAAATTGGTACAAGGAATTCATAGCAAAACATAAAACAGAAGTCTTCTGCCGAGAAAGATAATAAAAGGAAAACAGAAGTCTTCTGCCAAGAAAGATGATAAAAGGAAAACAGGTGCAAACGATTTAGTACAAATAAATTAAATAAATGCCAGGTCCTAATCAGCTAAGCTTTCAATAGTTTGGCACGTCTGATTTGTGCTTCTATATTCAACAAAAATGTTGTTCCATTCTTCATAAAGATTTGTTTAATTCTGCAATTTAAAGCCCTGGCTTACATGTTAAGGGTTGATTTAAAAAGAAATGAAGTTCAAATTTCACCAGTCTACTAGAATAAATTTCGATCTAGAACCACCCCTGCAATGCTGCATGTATGTATTATAATAATTGAAATCATTTCATCCGATGTTTACTCATACTTATGGGTGTTATAAGATTGCCATAACTCTCAAAAAAAAGATTGTCATAACATCACCAAACTATAGAGGAAATGACTCAAGAACCCGGTAGATCAAAGTGTTTTGATGAATTTCAACATTAAGAGACTTCAACTTATTATTATATTAGGATTAAGACAATAACTTTCATAATTTATTCACATACACCAACGACACCATGTTTTGTCTCATGAAACAAGGAGATATTTGTTTTTCTTTGCTTTCTCAGAGATCTTAAATTTCAAGCTAACTTATTTGATGCATTCCCTGACATTATTGTTTTATGGGATGCTTTGCTTAATAGACTTCTCCATAGTATAATTTAGTAGACAGAATAGCTCTAACTCAAGGAGTAATAATAAAATGAATATTGCAAATCTGCTTGTGGGAGACATCTATGGCACCTTAGAAAGCGTAAAGAAGTCAATGTTTCTCATTGTCTACAAGACAAAGTATGATGATATAGTCGGTGTACATGAGCATATTATGAAGCAAGTGCATTACTATAATAAAATGAACTTTTCCAAGGCTGACATTGGTGAAACCTCTATCATTTGGTGAGTTCTCAATTCTGTACATCCACATTTTGATGTTATGAAGACCTCTTATGACACTTAGAAATATGACTGGACAATGGATCCGTCGATCATTAACCTAGATAATCATGAACATGAATATTAACTTTCCAGCATAAACAAAAAGCTTCTATACCAACATGCAAATGGAGTACAAGAAAACTAAGACATGCACTTGGGGATTGACGAGAGCTCGAAATACCACTATCTAATATTGTGACTTTTCTCGATTCATCAATATCCAAGTAAAAGGAGGTCTCGACCAGTGAATAATCTATCCTCAGGCTTGCCTATTTAGAGTTGATTGTAATAAAATAGGATGCTCAGGGCTCACCGGTATGTGACAGCATGCACCGTCCTTCCACGAAGCTCCTCCTTTTTTCCATTTTTGTTTGGGTTTCTCTTTTCAAATTAGCACAACCTCACTGCACTCCTCTCCCATCTTAGAAAAAATTTGCACTTTTACTGCAAAAGGAGAAACCAACAATGATGCATGACAAATCTTCCTTCAATTGAATGAATATCTGTGTCTGCATGCAAAAACGTCTCTTTACTTTTTCAGGCATACAAAATTTACAGATCAGTTGTAACACTGAACCATGATGATTTCAACTTGAATGACAGTGATACTCACTCAAAACTGAGGCAAAATTCTAACATAACTTCAGACTTGAGCCATATCCTCAACTCAAGCATATTCCAGCATTTTAACACCTCCACCAAGGCGAACCAGCTCTGTAAAAGTGTTCATCATCATCCCATGAAATTTGGCAAGCTTGAAGTCCAATTCCAACACTAGGCTCTTTTCCATGTTGTGCAACCCAGTTTATAACAGACGCTTCTTTTTCACTCTCACTAGGGAAATCTTTCTTGTATTTTCCAAATGGATCAAGTCCAGGATTTATCATCTCCGCAATTGCAGCTGGCATATACATAGTATCACCAACTAATGGTGCCTTGCAAGCAGCAAATTGAGCTCGAATCTGCATTAAATTGAAGTCATTAATCAGTAAACCCATATAGTTTTGTTTTCCTAACAGATAATTAGATAAAAGAAATATAAGAAAGCTTTCTTTGTTCATTCATTATAAATTTAAACAGTGCTAAATGGGAACCAGCTGGTTCGCCATTCACATAAAAGAATCTGAAAATTGAATTGGTTGATACCATAGAAGATATAAACTTCCAGAAAACAAGTGGAGGGGAGCGATACTTTTAAATTGAAACACTCCTTGGCAATTAACAGAAATATAGCCTGATATTAGATCCAACAATTGCTAGAATAATATATTTTGTCTTTACAACAGTGATTTATAGCAGCCAACAGATTGCTTCACTACTAAAGGCAGCTGGTCAACAGGCTATAGCTCATGAAGGCATGTAACATGAAAATACAGAAAACAAAGCAGGCTATGCATCGCTTTTCAATTCACCAGAAGATAAGAATTTATCAATCAACTATGTTTTCATTATTTTTTGAATTGATCATTTGTATCTATCATATGTATTAAGAATCAACAAAAGAAAAATACAAATATTACATAAAAAGACAGCCAACAGACCTGATGAGTTCGACCAGTAAGAAGGTTGATTTTGCACTCATACGCGTAATCTTGAGATGGCCACCCGCAGTCTTCAATGCAATACTCATCTTGAACAACACTAGTTGGCCAGGGAATCTTTCTGCATTCTATGACCTCAAGTTGACAAAGAAGCCATCCCTTGATAAAATCTGCACTCAATAATTATACGGGGGTTCAATCACAATACAAGACACTTATCAGGAAAACTTTTACCAACTCCTCGAAGCAAACAAATGATTTAAAGTTTAACTGTACATAAGAAACTAGAAATGCCTTTGCCCATTAACGCATCATGTTGTTGTTTGGAGTACACTAGGTTGGGTGAACACCTATTCAAATTCTACTCAATCAAAAATAAAAATGATAGAAGTTGATTAGGTAGCTGATTTCTATCTTGGCTAATGCACCTAACTTAATCATATGGTCAAAACTTATCACAATTCCTTAGTGCAGTATAAAGCTGATATATTATCCCCAAGCGCATCACTATGTCTTCCATTGTCAACTCTTTGCATTTAGTCTATTCAGGAAGTGGAATATTGAATATCAAGCAAAGGCAAAGCTAATGTCACAAACAAGTCATGCTTCTGAGTCACTAATATCATGAATCATGCAGTTGGCTTCTTCCACTGAAGTTTCTCATAATACATAATCAACGAAAGTACACATATTTACTAAACTATTTTATTTCAAGTTCTCAACCAATTTTAGCTAAGAACTCCAATTTGTGTAGTTACCTTCAGAAATAAGTCGAGGGGCCATGTTAATAGGACGCATATAGTGGTTAATGATTCCAGTTGGTATAGGAGAAGCTGCAAGAGCAAGATAGAGCTTCTTCACTTTTTTCTCCTGAAAAAAATAATTTAGTATTCAATAATTTGCACATTCACTTGGAGTGAAAAGAACTCTTTCAAAGAATAGATCCCCATCTCATGATGAAAATCAAACAGCTCATGCCTTGAGAGTGTGTTTCTATAAGTAGAACCGTAGAAGATTGCTCTAGTATAAACTATGAAATAAGTTCATGAGTTACCCGTATTTTGCCATGAAAGACAGAGCAATACTCTTTATTCCTAGCCAATACTACACTGCACGTAAATAACAATATATTACATTCTCTATCAAATCCAGAATGACAAGCAACACTAATTTAATTAAACATAAAGGCATTACCAGCCTTCTGTGCAGTTATCAATCTGATGGGTAGTCATCAAAGGTGTTGTCAATCCCAAGGCACGAGTTGCAAAGGTTGCACAACTTTCTTCAATGTTGTCTGTAGTGCCACCTACCTGACAAAAATTAGAAAATGATAAATTGCAAAGAAACTTTAGGCAGTCATATCAATAAATTTCAAGACAAGTCATATAGAATATTAAATTCTTTGCTCTATCTTTGCTCAACTGTATTTTGCAATACCATTATTGCTTGATTAGGACTTCAAGTTAGTAAACCTCGAAGCCTATCAAACGAATGGAGGAATCTAATACTAGCCTATTAGGAATCAGAAATACACATTAAAAATCTCACCTATATTGTGTAGACAAACAATAATGTTGGACACAATCTTTCAACACTTTGATGAAGACATTCAGGGGCCCTAATTAGGAACCATAAGGGGTGTTTTTATTTCAAGTAGGAGTATGTTCGTATTTTTTGCAATAGCTCCACCCTTAATACTAGACTCCTTTGGAACATTTGTTTGTCCCTAAATACAAGTCTCATTACAAATTTCTGGATACATTTAATACTACCAATTTGTCTTGGAATATGAAAAGTCAACATTGAATACATCTAGACACAAAGTAATTCAGTAATAGTCATAAGCAAAATGCACGCATTAGTTACACTACCAACTAGACTTAATATTTGAAAAGTGTCAAAGGGTCTTATGAATAGGGTCAGAGGAGTATGAAATTTACAGGACTTATAACTGTTGCCTACGATCTAAAATTTAATAACAATTCTATAAGTATCCTATAAGGGGGTTAATAGCTTTTCTGAGTTCATAATGTAGGATAGATTACATACTGAAGTACCAGCAGGTTTATCCAAAACAACATATGATTCCTTCACAGCTATGATCCTTGATCTCCAGTCAATCTCATAGCACCTAAAAAGAACTTTCAAATGTCAAACATTATCATACCATGCCTCTATAATAACAACGAAAATGCAAATCTAACAAACATCTCAACGTACCTAGGAAAACGCTTAGGGTGCACGTGCACTCGCAAATAAGTTCCTGGTTCAACAAATTGATCCACATCAGTTACACGGAACGTTTTCTGTGCTTCTCTTATAGTTTTTCCTTTGACAGAAGCCCTTTTTCGCACAACCAGTGGTTCAGTCACTTCTTTAAAAACCCTAATTTGCTCTTCAGTAGCATTAGGAGGAGGTTTCGGACAAACAAGAGCGAAATACACAGCTCCGAATTGAATCAAATCCGCAACAAACCTTCACAAAATAAAACTTAGGATCTAAACCAATTTTCATGAAGTTAACAATAAAACTTCATAGATGAATTTCGTACTTACAAATGAGGAAGATTCAAAGTTTTGCAAATGTATTCTAATACAGGTCCTTCTTCTGTAACAACTAAGTGTTCGATTCTTGGTGGAGATTTGTGTGTTGGACATGGAAGCAATCGATCATACTTAGGGTAACTTAGAGAAAAAGCAAAGCATCAGTATAAGGAGAAAAAAAAAAAGGGTAAGCAGTGGAAAAATGCTGAAATGTAAACACCAAGGACCTGTTTGGATTGGCTTATTAGAGCTTATCTACGGCATAAGTTTCTCGAGACAGTTAGAAAGTACTTTTGAGAACAGCTTATGACATTGTTCATAAGTTGTTTTCAGCTTATTTTCATAAGTTCTCCAAGATAGGCTATAAAATTAACCTATAAGACAACAATTTGCTTTAATTTTATGTTTTGCAATAGAAATAGCTTATTGATAAGTGCTTATCACGATAAGTGCTGAAAATAAAAACTGTGAATGTTCCAACAGAAAGAAAGTGATAGTGAATGTACCTATTGGAAGAAGAGGTAACTGTTAGGTTTCCGGCGTCGGTTGTTGAAGATTCAATTTCACCGGCGAGTGCCGTGTAACTGTTGTGGGAACTCCGACAACGCGAACGAAACGCGTGGTTGGTGAGGTGTTTGGTGAGTGAAATGGGAATTGCACGCGCCACCGCTGGAACGGCGACGGTACGGCAGCTTCCGGAGAATAACATCGACCCCACCGCAACGGAACACATTTTCTCTCTGTTTTCGAAGTACTTTCTTCAGTTATCTGGTAGAGTAGAGGTGGGTATTGAATTTTTGAAAATTGCTCTTCTTGCCCCCTACTTGCTCTCAGGCCCCCAAATTTCTGTTGGGACTTGGGAAGTTACTAACCATATGGGTCAGTCCGACCTCACCCGTTTTATTTTTTTTTATTTTAAATTTTTTATATGTTAGTTATTAACAAATATCTTTTTGTTAAAATATGATTGGATGGTCATATAAGTATAAATAATTTTTACATTAACATTGAATATTAATTAAACTCTAGATTATTCATTCTATTGAATCAAATTAATAATTTATAAACTTTAGAATTTGAAAACTTTGAGCTAAATTCAATCATTTTTATTAATTTTATTTATTTAAATATTATTATTTTATTAAAAAAAATTAGTTGATAATTTTTTTAAAAATAGAGTTATTTAACAGAAAATCAAATGAAAATATTAATAATGGGACGACCTGATGGCCCAACCCCCATTTTATATGGGTAAAATGGGATTGGACCAAAAAAGCCGGACTGCATTTTGGTCTAGCTTTTGAGGCCCAACCTAGCCCATTAGGCCAAGAATTCTGTTCTTTACTAAAACAGTTTTGCTCATTTCCAAAGTAAATGACCAAATTACCCCTACGTGAGTTAACTCACGCTACGTGAGTTAACTCACGTTGATAACCAACCATTCATTTTTTACACTTTCTGGCACATTTACATGATTTCACTTGGTAGTAAAGTTATGATTTCTTTCACTTTTTTACATATACATGATGCACGTGACTTCATTCAATTATACGTCTTTTTGCTTTCTTTGATAAGACTATTTTGAATTGTCTTATTTACCTGCTATGCTGACAACAAACAAGACCATCACTTTATTTTATTAAAATCAAGTCAAACATGGTAGTCACATACATCATATCTTACTATTTTATTAATGACTTAACCCCCACCCACACATATGCACATAGTGCAAAAAAGTGAATGTATTGTATCAGCGTGAGTTAACTCACGCATGTGTTAATTCCTATGTGAATTAAGTCACGTAGAGATTAACACTAGCGCGAATTAACTCATGCGGCATGTGTTAACTTACGTTGACATTTGCACTAGCGTGAGTTAACATACGTAGGAGTATTTTGGTCATTTACTTTAAAAATGAACAAAACCGTTTGAGTAAAGAGCAGAATTCTTAGGCCAACCCATTTTTGACAACACTATCTGCAGGTACTCCCATCTCAGGTTGTTGTGGTCAGAGACAGCCCCACATTGGGTCTTGTGAGTGCCATGGCCCTCACTTCCTTTTAAACAAAAATTAATCAAATTATGATATTAGCATCAAAAAAATATCAAATTATAAGAATAAATTTTGACTATGGCACACACTATAAAAACAAATATATTAGTATTATTTTTTTAAGGAACAAATATATTAGTATTTAATGCACTAAAAGTTTATCTCCCTCCTTGTGTATTTTTGCTTTATGAATATTAGTCACTCCGTACTCGTTTGTCTGTTTTTTTTTTTACTGTGCTAACTCGTAAACAATGTTTTTTTTTATGAAATTTTGATTAAAATGATATTGATAGAAGTTTGTGACTTTAAAATAGTAACAAAATATATGCATCTTTTACCAATAATATACCAAATACAATAAAAATATCATATCTCTTTCAATAACACCAATAATATAACATTATTAAAAGCAAATTTGTTTAAGAGAATAACTGAAATAATGAATAATTCATCCCAAAAAAAAATCATGTTTTCCATTTATATATTGTTAAAGATTATTAGAAATCAAACTTGAAATCGTACGAAAATGAATGATTATATGATTGATTGATTACGTGTATTGAAAGTGATATTTTTATCAAAACAATTACGATATATAATTATGCTTTAAAAACTAAATTATTAGATATATATATATATGTGTGTGTGTGTGTGTGGGCGCGCGCGCCATGTATACTCTCTACACTACTCAAAGTTTTTGGGTCCGTCGCTAGTTGTGGTTCTAATGGCATATATGGCCATGTTGATGGCATTTCAATTTCAACATGAGCTTGTTCAACTTGTGAACTAGAGCATTCATCGATGCCTCCTATCTATCACGTCCACGTCTTGGAGAAGCATTTATCTCTCGTTCTCAATGAACGAAACTAAACAATGTCTTTCTGCTAAATCTTATCCTATCAACATCATCAATCATATCTACAACAAACAATAACAAAAAATGAACATATCTTTCAAACATTTCATTTAACACTTAGATCACAATCCACAACATCTACATTCCTAATTTATTTAAATATCAACAATACAATTCACTAAAATTACAAACAATCAACTAAGCAAAACCCTAAATACATAAATCATTTTGGTTACTAATTTATCAGAAAATTTCTTCTCCTAATTTTAGCTTTCATTTATAGAGATTTTTCCTATTCAACAAAGTTTTAACATGTATAGAGAAAAATGATCACAAAAAGAACTACAAGACTAAAATATGGAATAATTATTTCATATTTTAGTTCGAAATAATATGGTTTTTAGACTGCATCAATAAATTAATGTTCAAGTGATTGATTGTGTCAATCTATTATTTTGGTGGTGATTAAAAAATAGAATAAATTGTACCCAAACAAAAATAAGAATAAATCATTTCATTATGGTTGGTCTCACCCACTTGCATGTTAAGAATTTAGAGTGTAATGTTTGTTTTTTGGTTTGTGTTGGTGGGGGCATTTTCATTTTGAACCCTTGTATTGTTTGGGGTTCTTTGCCATTGAGTACTTTTTGAGTATTTGTGTTTTGTTGATTGAGACGTTTATTATATTTCTGGCTTATTGAAAAAAGCCAAATAAAAAGACATAAGAATTCGAATATTTTAATATTAAAATTTGTATGTAGAATGCAGTTATGGAAGCAAACGAACATTTATATTTGATATGGTATATTGATATTGACTGAATTGAACTATCACTTACATTACATGGCCACCCAAAGATTTAGTCCAAGATTTACAGCTATTTCTAACGTATAAGGCACCATGCACCATTAAAATTATAGCTGTTACGCATTGTACGTGGGAAATGGTCCCAACTTGTACTCTTGTTTCTTATTTATAGGGTAAGCTAAATTACCATTAGGTAACTCAAGTGGTAAAAGGAGTGTGATTAATTATTAAAATGGAAAATTTAGTTTAGCTATGCTTTTCTGCATTGTAATATTGCAATGAAAAAATTAAAAATATTGTAACTACGCCCATGACATCACATGCAGTGTCTACTCTCAAATTTCGTCTAGGCAATTTTGTGATCAATTTGTGAGATCATCTTTTGTCTCAACTCCACACCAAATCCAAGACAAAAATAAAATAAATCTTCAGCATCTGTGTCTCTAGAGCACAAAATTCGACAGCACATTAACATATTGTGACACATACCAATGAAACAACTCATTCATGTTGTAACTTTTCGATGGTACCACCCTCGTGTGTTTCAAAAGTTGATAGAGGTTTTATCTTGTGTATATGTTCTGGATTCCAATGAAGATTGCACCACCTGTATATTAATATCTAATGGTTGATTTGGTCTAGATAAAACGACAAGATCTGATTGAAAATGGATGTAAAAGGTAAAGAGAAAATAGGATAATTTTATGAGTTTATTTGGATGGAAAGAAAAGAAAACAAAGAGATGTTCTTCATTTGTTTGGTTAAACAATGTTATACCACATTTTGTCCTGCCAATTCAAAGAAAATTTCCAAACAATAGATCATACCATGTTTAATTTTATTGTGAACACTCTTGGACCCCTAAAATTTGGTTTGACAAGTCACATTTTAATATTAATTTATTTTAAAATAAATTTAAATTTTGAAAGAATTTTGCCTAAAGAGTGCCCAAGCAAACTCGAGCATATTTAAGATTTTACCTAATTTTATATCTCTGTCCATGTGTTTATTCCTTTTAATTTTTTATAAAAAAAAAACTCAAGCTCCAACCTAAGAAATTATCATTATCAATTACATCGTCCACTTGTGAGCGATCAGAGTAAAACTCTGTATAGGCTAACTTATATAAGGTGGCATTGAGATGATTCGAATCTAAAACCTTAAAAAAAATACATTTCAAAGGTATCAAGTTTACATCATCCAAACTTCAAAATATTCATTCATTTCAAAATAATCACTTTACTAGTTACTTAATAATATTGGAACAAAGGGTGTTTCACAAGTCACCTATTGAGTTTTGACAATAACAAGGTATTAAAAATAATCAATTGGATATGCTAAACAATTTGTTCAAGTGTACAGGATTCAAAATCAAAGTACAATTCATAAAGATTCTGGTTGAACAAGTTCAAGAGCAAAGGAATTTATTTGAAGCTTAAAGCATCTGGAAGAATGAGTCTGAAGAACTGCGTCTGAAGAAACGAGTCTGAAGAAGAGCTCCTGAAGAC
>Ga0228710_1005798_pt1 | contig 19048 bp, 4 predicted proteins | sample MedpolnodulmetaG_FD_177995 | JGI IMG/M metagenome (GOLD analysis project Ga0228710, IMG submission 177995) | Root nodule microbial communities from Medicago polymorpha collected in Santa Monica, California, United States - pink nodules | ecosystem: Host-associated > Plants > Roots > Nodule...
TGTTATTCTATTTCTAGATTCAAAAGTATGTGTCCATATCATTTTAAATCTCAATAAAACAGTAAATGTAAGAATAACAACAATATTGAATAAATAGCTAGAACCATATATTAAATGACCAAAAGATTACATAATAGCTTGTTTGAATACCTCAAAACCCACAACGGTAGATGTAGCTACATATGTCTATGATAGCTTTGCAAAGGATGAAGAAAAGATGAAGATTCAATGCCTAGATCCATGATGTCTCAACAAATCTTGGGCTGAATCTACTCCTAACTACCTTACTTTGTGTTTCTCTCTCTAGAAAAGCCCTAGTCTCTCTCTAAAACCAGAAAAATATCAAAAACAATGTAATTCCCTTTGGAAAGAGAAGAGAAAACTATTTATATGGGCCAAATTTGTGCCTGCACGCTTAAGCATACAGGGGTCGCTTAAGCGTGCCTCCTGGAAATCTTCCGTTGGCCAATTAGGAACAGCCACGTGTGCCTTATCTACTTGCATCCTGATGAAGTTCGCTTGAGCGTGCGGAAAGCGTGCAATTAGCGTACAAATCTGAGCTCTCGACATTGTGTACGCTTAAGCGTGCAACAGGTCGCTTAAGCGTACAAATGGAATCTTTGATAAGCGAACCACAAGCATGCTGATAGCGTACATGAAGTTTGGCTACTGGAACTAGTACGCTTAAGCGTGCTCTTTGAATCTGGGAAGCGTGCTGGCAGCGTACCAATGGCGTACATGAAGCTGCTCTCGACATTGTGTACGCTTAAGCATGCTGAGGACGCTTAAGCGTGCTGAGGACGCTTAAGCGTACTGACTTTAGTTCATCAGCTTCTTTCTTGTCTCTTGCTTGTCATTTTCTGCATAAAAAGGGAGGGGATCAAGCATGTAAAGCATAAATGGTAAAAGAACATAATTTGGTAGCTTTTCCTTAGATAACTTGCAGAACAAGTTACTAAAATGCCTAGATTAACACATAAAATATGTTACTTTTGAGCACTTATCAACTATCTACCACGATTTTGGAGTCTGTTTCAAAATCCATGTTTATCGGGTTAAGATCTTTCACTTACTGCGTTGTTTGTAAAAGTCCTAACGCTTCCCCATCTCTACATCAAGAGAAGGTTAGAATGAAGTTATTTGGCCTACGATAAAATTACCTTCAACATCTTTAAGCTACCTCAAAGAACATTATTTGCTACAATTTTTAATTGCATTAACATTCCATATCATTTCTTAATTTTTTTTTTTTGAAGGGGTATCATTTCTTAAATTAAATGTAATTAAGGATAAAATAAATATTATTAATATTTATTACGTAATAACCAAGAACCCTAATATTTATAACCGTGGTTGAGAATGCCTTTACATGTGAAAAATATAGGAACATAGAAAATATAAATATTTTCCTCTCAAAAAAAAAAATTCCTCTCAAAAAAATATAAAGAGAAAGAAGTACTATAGTATACATTACAAGAGATTGCCCCAATTAAAGAGAAAGAAGTACTACAGTATACATTACAAGAGATTGCCCAAATTAACAACGAAACTTTTTACGATTTTTAATTTTTAGTTCAACTTTTTTTTTTCCTTTATATCAAATCATATCAAACATATCACTACCAAAGAAAAAATCATATCAAACATATAGCACTAATCAAATAGCAACAAATCTTAACAAATTTCCTCATGGCCCCGGACTCTACATATGTGACCAATAAGCAACTGAAAACTTTGCAGATATGACCCCCACAAAAAAAGGAACTTTTTAAATAATTTAAAAAAAAAAAAACAGTACTTGCATGGTTTTTTCACGTCAGCCACATTATCTCTGGGGGCACGGATCCTCTCCCGTGAAAAAATCACTGGAGGCTGTCCTGTGAAGATCCACACCTTTCAATGTCTTTTTTATTAATATAACTACTAGGTGCAAAAATAACTGTGTGGTGTTGATTTCACTGCAGACACTTTACATTGGAGAGGATCCCCTCCCATCTCTGGGGATGGCAATACAGGTCAGCCCCCCCGTTTAGGCCCAACCTGCTATTAGCCCGCCAAAAACAGGGTGGGGCGAGGCTGGGCGAGCCAACCTACTATTAGCCCGCCCCGTTTAAGCCCAACCTGCTATTAACAACCCCCCCCCCCCATCATTTATAAATAAAAAAAATACTAAAAGGTGGTCATTTAATAATGAATTAAATGTAAATTATTATCTTAAAAATCATGCTTTAATTATTTAAAATTTCAAAAATTTATATTTTATCACAAAAATTTTATTTTTAGATTTTTTTACACATGCTTTTATAGGGATGACCAAAAAAAAAAGTACATGTGATTATCCGTTGATAAAATCCATCACGAACACCATACACTTTTTTTTTTACAAAAATAAACGATATTCATTCATTCAAATTGATAGAGTACATCAATATAATAACAAATCCAAATTCGCTAAAAACAAAAATGATGAATCTGTGAACAAACTCACAACATCCATGTTAATAGCATAAAACGGCAAAATACCTATGTCTACAAATATGACTATATTCATGTCTCCGGAATACTCATGTCTCCGAATCTGAAACGTTGACGATGCCAAAGTCATTGTCATTGATCGGATCTGCACTTGCTCAAAGTTAATCTTTCAACCTGAATCAAATAAACACCGCACTAAGACGGGAAATCAAAAACACACTGCATAAAGACGGGAAATCAAAACAAACAGAGTCGTTCAGAGACGACGAAATCACAAAAACAAACGAAAGAAAACAGAAAATATGTGAAATCACTTATTCAATTAGGATAGAAGGAAAAACAATTCGGAAGGATGATTTTTGGATCAAAATTGACCCTAAATCACCCTTCAAAAAAGAAGAAGAAAAGGGTGACGGCTTGAATTTGAGAAGAGAGAAGAGAGAGAGGAAGAAAGGGGCACAAACACCATACAAATAACTTAATAAATATTCACGGATAAAATAAAATGATATTAAACTATTTTATCGATTAATTGATACAGAAATAGAGGTAATGGTATATGTATCCATACGATACAATGATATAGTAAACTTACCAAAATAGTATATTTACTTAACTATAAATATTATCCACGTCAAAGAATCTCTTACCTAATTTTTAATTTGTGTTTTCTGTTTGGTACAAAATTTGTGTTTATTTTTAATTAAAAATTTTGTTGTCAAAATTAAAGTGCAATGTATTAATAATTTTGCGTGTTAATAATATTTTTTCTTGTCCAAAGAGAAGGAAGAACTTCTACAAAATTACTAGATAATAATTTCTTTTCTCACATAAATATTCTTTTTCTTTAAAAAGTTGATATCAATGAATCTCTATATATACTCGCCGATATACTTGTTAAATATGTATGTATAGCGGATATTTATCCATATGGTTATGCATGGATCATATGCAAATATCATTTTTATCCATCAAAACAGATTGTGGATGATTAGTTTACATGTATATGAACACCATTGTTTACATGTCACTCTCCTTACATGCCTTAGCAACACCCTTAATAAGTATATATCTAACTTATACAAGTGAGTCTCCTTATTTTCTACTAGAACAACTAAGCCTTATTATAGTAAGTGTTATCGAAATGTCACCAATTAATACAAAGTCATACTCAAAATGAAATATCCAAACTATAATGTTTTAGGACCACAGTTAGTAGTGTCATATCTAACTCAACATTGATATTGATATATATACCATACCAATATCAAGAATATAATAATAATGCATTAATAACAGTATATGTATCCACGTGTTGTCCCAGAAAAACAATATGTGTCCACATGTTAATTGATGGGTAAGGAAGGGGACTGTGGGAAGATAATATGTAGTTGCGCCACGTGTTGAGACAAATTTTAGTGAAAAGAACTTATGTGGACGTTGCTTTGGGATCCCACCTCACCTAAGAAAAAAAGAGCTGGGGAAGGAAGGAAGGAATCTAAAAGTGATTGAAAGAGAAGGCAGGCATCCACCCCACACACAAGCACATACTGCAAAAAAATTAAAAAAGGAATGGGGACTTCAATGTGGACTTGTAATGACAACAACAACTATTTATAAGCACCTTCATGTACTCCAAAATAAGGGCCGTCAAATGTCAAGCCCTACTAAAAAAATATGTACATAGCTTTCTTGGCTGTCGGGTAAGAGGACCAACATACCATCTCAAAGTGTGAATTTAAAGTGTTGCATTGTCATATCACAATGACAAATTTTGATGTATCTACATCACAATGACAAATTTTGATGTATTTACTATCTCGTTCAATTGACAATGTTGGTATTGATAGATTAGATATCTATCATCAAAATCTTGTAGTTGTGTATAAATTTAGATGTTATTTGCCACTTCGTTTACAACAGAAATCCACTTGATGGTGAGACCAATTATTTATTTTTTATCTTTATCTCTCTTAAAATAGAGGTCTCTATATTTATTTTAAGAAATAGAGTGAACCCCCAACTCATCCGAGGACGAATTTCAACGGCCTCATGTTCAGGTTCAAGTGATTCAAATATATAATCTAAAGACATGAAACTGTACATTTCAAAATCTTCACCAAAATCTTCATTGTAAGGAGAAGATCTACATCAGTTGAAAGATACTCCAATGTGATTGGATCAAACTCAACGGTGATGACGAATGCAAGAGGAATGGTGAGACTCCGGGGTGTGGAGGTCTCTTTTGCAATTTAGACGAGCATTGGATCAAATACTACAATAAGAAAATTGGTTCATTTGATACACTTCAATCGAAGATGTGGAGATTGTACCATGGTATGCCTTAGAGAAATCGTATTTCGCAACTTGTTGTGAAGAGTGATTAAGAAAATTGTGATTGACATGATTACATATAATATTGCAATTTTGGCAGGGTAGTTTCCTCTTTGGTGAGGCGTATTCACATTCTTTTGGTTTTGGATTGACAAGTACAAGTTCATCATACTTGCTAGGAGGGTAACAAAAGTCTTGAATGTTAATTATAGTCATTTTTGGAATTATTTTAGTTGTTTTGCTGTGGAATCCCCCCTTAATGAACTTTGACCTTCTATTATACAAAAAAAACAAAAAATCTAAGATAAACTTTTACGTGGAATAATTTTTTGTTAGAATTTACTTGTCCCACAAACAAACTCTAATTATCAGAGCACATTCCCTAAAAATCAGATGGATAAAAAAAATTGAAATAAAAATCACTCTCTCCAAAAGATGGACGTGACAAGTGAAATTTTGAAACAAAGATTGAATGGTAAACGAACAAACTATGACTAACTTTCTCCTCTAGCCAAGCTAAGCTTGTCATTTTCTTATTTTCGATTGCACTAGCCAGATTCTTGAGTCTTGACTATCCAATTTATTGTCATTCGTCAATTCCTCCACTATGCAATTATAACAAGACATCTCCAAAATTATGACTACGGTTGAATTCATTTCTATGGGATTAGGTCACACGCAACTTTGTCAAGTTTTTATTCTAACATAGCAATTGCTTTTTTTTTTGGAGAGAAAACATAGCAATTGCTTAAGAACCTAAAATTAATTCCACGAGTTCTCTTATATAAGAACCAATCATTCTTACAAGTCACATTCACTTTTTTTTTATGCAAGTCACATTCACTTTATCTTCTCACTTGAAACAAGTTCTTAGCTACAAGAATTGAGCAACGATAGATGATGAATATTCGATGTTTGAGTAAATTAGATCGTACACAGTCATTGGTAAATCTGACTAAATATCTTTTTTTTTCTTTTGAGGAAAAATGAGTATCTTTTGGGTAAAAGTAAAAGGACAATGATTCTTCCTACAAGACACACATCTTATCTTAGCTTCATGTACTATGGATAGGACAGCTCATCACCCAAATCCAAATATATAGGAAGCGGGTAGACTTTGGTCTTTGACTCTTTGAATTGAATGTGAATCTATGTAGCTATAGACTATAGTCCATTAATTTATCCAAAGTAAAAAAATTCTCAAAAGTGGATTCCGTTACCGAAGTTAGTATTCAAATGTGTCTTTTTGTTGATCAATTGGGTTCTCCAACGTGTTGTGAGTTATTTTAATTCATTACATTACTTTTTTAAACAAATTTAATTAATGTTGTTAATTTCTTGTGATTTTTTTTTTTACAAAGTTAACAAAAGCGAAAGGAAAAGAAAAGAACAAAAACATCCAAAAAGAAAGACTAAAGTCTACGGAACCATGTTCCTATAGAGTCTAAAACAAAGAGATCAGGTAATTACGTCAAAGAGGAGGTGTGAACAATATACTTCAACGTAGAAGAAGCATTAATGCTAGGAAATCTGCACAGTTGTTTCCTTCTTGAAGAGTGTGATCAATGAAAGCTAGCTAGTCAAGATTGAGGAAATCCTTGATATTTTGAATCAACGTAACATACTTGTGAAATCTAGGGTTAGCTCTTTAAGGATTTGAACACAATGGAGAGAATTTGTATAGCAGAAAACCTCTTGAAAGTTCATCTCCTTAGCAAGTAACAACCCACGATGAATGACATGAAACTCAGCAAGTATGATGTTAGATGTGCCTGCAATGTAACTTGAAAAACCTTCAATCCAACGTCCACTCTGGTGTCGAAATAAACCTCCAAATCCTACTATGATGGGATTTTCTAAACAGTTGTCATCGACATTAAGAATGATACAAGATTGATTAGAGGAGTTCCATCGAACCCATTTATCTGCAATCGTTAAGGCCGGAGAGCTAGAGAAATAAGATATAAGGGTGGTAGATAGGTTACAAGCTTCAATGGCAAGACAATGGGTAGGGATAGAAATATTAGAGAAACAAATAGAGTTCTGATTTCTATAAAACCATCATACTCCTGCGGCGAAGATATTGGCCGATAATTTCTTATGTAGAAGATGATGAGCGACAACTTTATTTTTTTATCGTTGGTATATCAAATGTGAGTAAAACATTCAATAAAAAAATGGATGTTGAACATCATATGTTAGTAGATATCTCATACATTCAATGTTTTAAAATTTCAAGTTCAAATGTGGTGTTTAGTTTAACTTATTTGGTTGCTTTAAGTCCAATTTATAAAATGATCTTCCAACACCCCTCGTGACCAACACTTATCACTCGACTTTTCAACTTCTCCAACCATGAAGTCATTCTTATATCTATGGTCCATTAAATTCCTAATAGATAGAAGATACACTTAAACTAAAAGATTCGTTTGTATTATTGACATTCTCTCTACGTTCCAAAACGAAGTGTAATACGAGACAATTTCAAAAAAATTAAGAAAAATATATAAATAAAATAAAGATAATTAATTAAGTGATACAAATTAAAAAAGATCATTTTAATATTATTGTATTAAAAATTGGAAATGTCGGTTATTTAGAAACGATTGTTTTTACAAATAGAGTACTTATTTTGAGACAACAAAAGTATTTAAACTTTAAAGACTACAATGACAATGTGTATGTTTGGTTTCACTTTTAGAGGAAACAAAATTGATTCTAGAGGCCTAAATTCTGATATGTTTGGTTGTTGTCGATTAAAATTGATTCTGTTTTTAGAATTGATTCTACTTGAAACTAAAATTTATAGTTTTTGATTCTAGAATTAATTCTCACATATAAATTTAAAGTTTCAACTCACTTTTAGACGGATGCATCCAAATACAAACCACTTTTATTCAAAATTACTTTTAATCAAAATCAATTCTATTAAAATCAATTCTCCTCGTCGCACAACCAAATTCACGCAATATCTCACGTATTTACATGCCAAAATATTTGATTACTGTAGGTAAGAAGCCGTGACAAACTCGAACACATATTTCAGCTTCATAATCAAGTGAGTCAGTCAAGCAGAGACCACTCAACATGCATTTTTACAGGCAGGCTTTGACTGAGACATGGTTCAAACTTTGAAACTTGAGAGGTCTTGATCTAAATTCACACGGGCAAAAGAATTAATACACTGTTCAAACGGCAAAGATTATTTTTCTTTTCCTATTCAATTATGCACTTAGAAGTATCACATCATTAGTTAGATCAAGAAAGTGATTGCCATTTGCCTTAAGCTTTTGTCATTACACTTTTGATTTTAGGCATATAATTAGAGGATATTCACTCTAGCTAATGGTCAAATTGGTCTTCTAATTTGACCAAGTAAAATTTTGGTATACTTCCATTTACATTGTCTTGTTTGTGAACGTGTGTATGTCAGTGTATATATATGTTATAGAGACAAGAACTAAATCTTTGCTTAAACAAATGGCCACCATAAAACATATTGTCGATATATTGTCTATACTTTTTAATGTTTTGGTATATCTAGCCAACGATTTCATGACATTCGATTATTAAATGGAATGGGCAATATTAAATATGTATATGTAAACATGTGCATACCTTTGTCAGAATTTTTTTCCTTTGTCACACAATGTAAATAAGTAAAATTTTGAAACTTTTGGCATTAAAATTTAATTATAGCTAACTAACATGTGATTTTAGTCTCTTTTCCAGCAATTTCAGTCCAATTTATTTCACAAATTAATGAAATGTTATGCCATCTAATGAAATATTATACCATCGATTTTCTTTACCAAAGTCCACGTAACTCTCATTTTTTATTGAAAGATTTGGGCTTGGTGATAGATGTGAGATTGTATAAGATAATCTTAAAAGAACTTTATTGAAAGAGATTCAGGTGAGATTGTATAAGATAATCTTAAAAGAACTTTATTGAAAGAGATTCAGGAAGATGAGAAAACTTGGACTTTATATTTATTTTTTAAAGCAAAAGAAAAAGTTGATTAAATAAAAAACAAGGAAATACAAACGTTAGGTTTGACTCAAAAAACCACATATGAAAGTGAAGATCAATCCAAATGGATAATACAAACATACAAAACCATAAACGTGGAACTAACTCTAGTCATTTCTAACAAATGAACACCAATCACGAGCACAATATCAAACCGCATTCGGATACAAAACCAAATTAGAAAAAATGTACTGTATAAAACAATTTAATCGATCAAAATTATGAATTTTTCAATAGATTAAGAAAAATTGAGAGTTTTAATTAATGAAAGGAGGTCGAGGGACTTGATTGTTACAATTAAAACTTGAGGGAAGAATTAAGATATTCACTGTACTTTAAAAAGTTTAATGTTTTCTTATTTTATCAATTTTTAGAGATTCAAGAAGATGAAATTCAGATTTTGTCATTTTATCAATTTTTTTGAAGAAGTTAAATTCACTCACTCAAATTAGTACCGGTGAGAATATCTCATAAGAAGTTGAAATTCTTAGTTAATCTCCTAGCTTCAACTAAGATATGATATGGAGCTATACATTCTTAGTATTTTTGGAGACGTGTAATTAATTAGACATCTATACCGATGTGAAAAAGATTGACTATTTCAATCAAATATATAAGCAAACCCTAGGCTTATCTTGTCAAAATGGAAAACGCGTTAGGAAATTTATTATAGTTTAGTAATTTTCATATGGCAAGCCATAGTTTTAATTTACAAGATGCAATGGTTTATTTTTAAAAAAAATCGACAGTTTTCTGTCTTTTGTCAAAAAAAATAATCGACAGTTTTCTGTCTATAACACAACTATAACACAATATTATCGCTTCCTAGTGAAATTCTTAGAGATCTTTGTTTTGTTATTTAGGCAAACTATATATTTTTCAGCCTAAATATTTTGTCTTCATGAATAAGACGTTTTTTACTTAATTATTCGAAGTATTAGTTCTTTGTAAGGTCAGCCATATTAAGTCCTATGAAAAATGTACTCATATACAGCAATAAATCCAAGAGAACTTGTCTTGCTTCTATACAACGACATCTTGATGACAATAAGAATGAAAGACCCTTCGCTTTCATTTACTCCACATAGGTTAGGATAAGAAAATTAACGAATCATAGCTTGTGACAATAATGTTCATTTAAGAGCACAATTTTTAACTCAACTCACAAATGTCGAAATTGATAGACTGAACATCATAATCTATGTTCAAATTCGTGATCTTCCACACTTATGTATGTGAGTTTTGAAGTGGTTATTGTCATTTTATCTTACTATAAAAAAATCTCATTTAATGTTTGGTGATGTGCTATCCAACATACACACTTTTAAAATTAATATAAAAAGTTAACAATAAGTTTACTTATATATAAAATGTGGATTTAAATTTAGGAAAATGTTAACTTGTGTCCTTAGGACAAATGTTATGAATTCCACTAATAGAAATTATGTATTGGAAATTGTGTTAATTTATTATTTAAAATGTTTAATATTAATTTTTTTTCAATAAATTCTTACCACTAATAGAATGACATTAATGCTTAACATATGCCCTAAGGGCACAAGTTAACATGACCCTTAAATTTAAAATGAATAATGTGTAAAATACGAAAATCAATGATTCTTATTTTTAAAAGTGTGCACCTGTTTCTACCTTAGATTTGTTAATCAATGATTTTTTTTATAAGCAAAGTGTATTATTGATGAGTGTAAGGGATACTCTAACTCATTAAAAAGTACAAAATTTAGTAGTGTTTGTGTAAATCAAAGGGTTATTACACAAATCCGAGAAAATCAATTTTGTTTGGTTGTTAATTAAAGGTTGGATCTTGTCTACAGTCATAATAAATGGTCTACTTTGTTGCATGCTAGTCTTTCGCAAAGGCAGCCATACAACATCATATGTGATCCTCTGTATGGATTGGAATTTGTCATTGTCTTACCTCTATTTTTTAAGATGTTATATGGTAGGTCGGTAATAGGGATGTTCAAAACCAAACCAATCAAGTAGAAAAAACTGCAAATCAAACCAACCCAAACCGAAACTGCAAAAAACCGCATTTGGTTTGAATGTATTCATATCACTTTTTTTACTTAACCGCATAGTTTGGTTTGGTTTGCGGTTTTTATTTTACTAACTGAACCAAACCGCAACATAAGAACAACGCTAGACTGATACTCGTAGAAACTCAATGAAAACTTTTATAAAATGACATATTTTTTTCTCTTGTTAAGTTTCTTCTTTTCTTTTTATTTCAAAAATATATTTATATATATGCTACTTGGAATTTTATATAATGATGAAAGTTTAACCTTTTACATTTCTTTCTTACATAATAGGATTACTTTTTGTCCACATTTTAAATTTGGTAAAACAATATATTGTGTTATAGTTTTCTAACTCGATTTTAATGTTGAAAACAAAAAATTGTATTTTGTCGAAAAAACCGCACCAACCGATCCAACTCAAACCGCAATTGTTTGGTTTGGTTTGGTTCGGTTTAGAATTTATTTTAAAAGTCAACCGAACCAAACCAAACCGCATGTTTTTTCATGTTGCGGTTCAAATAACTTTTAATCTTAAAACCGAACCAAACCGCACCGCGAGCACCCCTAGCCGGTAATAGGCAATGGCAATCCCATCAACTTTTGGACAACTTTTGTAATATTTCTACGGAAAAGATAGATAAACACCCTTTAAAGTGTGTACCTCCCATACACATGATGACATGACAAAAAAAAACTATTAAAAAAAATACTAAAACAAAAGACAAAGAAAAAGAAAAATGATCAATCTAGAAGAAAGAAGAAGGTCCCGAGCTCCGACCTCTTTCCCCTGTATATCTCTCCATCTCCAACAACTTTTTCATCCAAATCCTTTGACCACCGCCGCCGCCGTCTGCCGTTCTTACCTCAGACCTTCTCTGTCCTCTCTCAACGCACTTGCAACCTCATTTTTCCCATTGTAGATCTGCGCTCACCACCCCACCGCCATAGCAAAAATAAATCATGTTTTCGACGACCTCACGACGCCGTCGACGAGGACGAAGCTTATATCTGCACCCCCGATGTCGTCACTTAAAAAGAGTGGTGAGAGCCCAGCCGTCGTCACCGTAAAAGAGTAGTGTGAGAAAGACAAAAACGGCAGAGAGAGAAGGAAATAGAGAAGAGTGTTGTTGAGGACGCTGGAGAGAAGGAGGAAGGAGTGGCGGACGATGTCGGTGGAGGAGAGAGGGACAGTGAGGGGGAGAGGAAGAGAAAATGTGCTGATTTTTTTGAACTGTTTTCATTTTTTTCCTTCATAATTTATGAATTTGACAAAACTGCCCTCAATTAAGTGTTGAAATATCAAAATTACCATGCCAGCAAGAGGGTGTACAAAGTGGGTTGCCAACTATGGATGTCCATCTACCAGGACTCTATTTCTATTGGAAAAATATAGATAGACACCCTTTTTCCATACCACTCTTGTACACACCCCATGTGGGATGGTATTTTGGTAATGTGTAACAAATGATATGTAATTATTTTGGACCCGCATTACCAGTTTACCACATATTGCATTTATGTGTGGGAGTTTGAGGGGTGTATGTCACCTATGTGTATCTATGTATAAGCACTCATTTCGATTAGCATTTCATCTCGCAATCTGTTTGCTTTATGAGTTGAAGGCCTCCACGACAAAATTGGATCAAAGGGAACTCAGAAGGAGCTGCAAAAGGTGCTTTAGCATGGCGTCTTGTGGTGGAATTTTCAGGGATGACAAGGTTGATCTAGTTGGTTGCAACTTTGCAGCTTACATTGTTGCTTTGCATGCTGAGTTGGTAGTTGCCATTATGTCTATTGAGTATGCATCTCTAAAAGGGTGGAACAACTTCCGTCTAAAAAGTGACTCTCATCTAGTTATCAACGCTTGCGGAGTATGCATATCGATCTAGAGACCAACCTATATGGGAACGTTTTCCATTAAAAAAATATACGTAGTATAATAACTTTTTTTGTACAAGAATGTAGTATAATGACTTCTTTTTTAAAAAGATCATAGTGTGTGTGTAGATTTTTTTTTTTAGGATATATACATACATATATATAATCTTACTCATTGAAAACGTGCAAAACATATAAAGTTAAATCTGTCAAAAAAAATATAAAGTTAAATTATATTATCACAACTACAAAAAGTTGAATTATCAACAAAAATTAAAGGCGTGAAATATGACACCTTTAACATTTTTTTATTTGACGGACTTGACATCTTTAACCATAGGAATAGAATTAGGGATAAATTTCTTTTTTTTAGCTATAAATTTTATTGTTAATATCCTAACTTTTTTTGGTAGTCTATTTGATATTTATTATAAAATACAGAAACATTAATAACCAAAAAAATAAATACAAAAATATTAGAGTGTGTTTGGATGAGAGAATGTTTTGAGGGAATGTAATATTTTGAGGGAATTCAAATATTTTGAGATGAAACTCATTGTTTGGATAATAATTTAAAGAATTTTCAAAATGATGGAAATTTATGAAATATTTTGTTCAAAGTCAAATTTAGAGAATTTCAAATAACAAATAAAAGCTAAAAATTTCAAATTTCTTTATTGTTATAATATTTCAAATTTTGCATTATGGTCCTTAAATTTTCCAGAATTTCATTTTGACCCAATAAATTTCCAAAAAATTGCAAATTCACCCCTAAATTTTTTAAAGAAATTATATTTTGACCCCTCAAAAATTTTTAAATTTTCAAATTGACCCCTAATTCAATTTTCAAATTTGGCCTCAAAAATTTAAAATTAATATAAGTTGTCCAAAAATGACGATAATGGAATTTTTTATTACTCTATCCAAACAAAAGTATTGAGAAATGAAAATAACTTAATTAAATAATTTAAAGGATTTTGCTAGAAGACACCCTTTAGAGGTGTTTTTTAGCAAGCCACACCTCAAAGTGTGATTATCTACTTTTTAGTTATAACTTGCTAAAAGACACCTTCATAAAAGGTGTCTTCTAGCAAAACCCTAATTTAAATTGCTTAAAATTCTAAATTTTTTTAAATTTCTCAATTACCTCATTCAAACACACTCTTAATATATAATTTGTGGAAAACAAATGAGGAAGCAACTTTATATTTATTTTTACCATATGCAGATTTATAAATGGAATCAAACATATCTCGTAGGACATGACCTGGAAAATATATGGGATTGTGAGAGAAAGGCTTAGTTTAAGAATATCTACGTCATAGTTCAATTGCAATATAGTTCTTTAGGAAGGTTGCAGGTAATTCAGGCTTCTATTTCTTTCTCCAAATGGCCACATTCTTACTTAGATTATGACATTGCAAAAAAAAAAAAAAATCTTTGATTATGACAACTCAATAGAAAAATATATTTAAGTACTAGCGCTGCAACTTTCAGCAATTTCTTTTCATTGCAATTTCTTTCCAAGTGAAGGTGAACACAAACATATTAATGAAATTAATGAAATACATTATTTTATTTTTCCAAATATGAAGTTACAGTGTACTTCATTAATGCCTCGAAAATAAAATAATGTAATTCATTAATATGTTTGTGTTCATTTTCACTTGGACCAACAATGAATTGATCTTACCGGTAAGAGATTTGGACTGTTTAAGTAAGTGATAAGTGGCTCAATCCCCAACTCTTATGTACGAAAAAAATCGTTTAAAAGGGAAGAATTTATCATATATGTCTCACAAATTCTTCGACGGTGATTAAACATACAGCAACAAAAACATTTATAAACTTCGTACGAATAACATAATGTAAAACAATATCAAACCAACCTTGCACTGGGATGATACTTGTTTAATATTAATATCCTTTTGGCTTCTTAGAAAAATGCACAAACATTTCTTATATTAGTTGCTTAGGCATAAGATTCCTATATGTGTGTGTTTCGGAATTTTGGATTCTCATTTTTTTATTAAAAAGAAATTAGTATATACTCAAATAAACTTATTCATATTCTCACTAGTATCAAAACCAAAAAAATCTTCACTAGTATGTATCTCTTTAGTCTAAATAAAGTTTTTTTTTTTACAGATATCGAATATAAGGTTTTTTTTTTTACAAATATCGAATATAAGGAAAACGTCAGGAACTTCAATATTGACACAGATCCCTCCATTTCTTGTTTTTGGAGGTTTAATGTTTGAATCCACAACACATTTATTTTTATTGATTTAAGTTTATTAGGGAAAGTTTGAAATTGTAAAGTAATTTCCATTATATAATCAAATACTTAATATGGATTAATTAGAGTGCTTGGTTTCCCTTCAAAAATTAGAGTGATTGGTTTACAAATTATTTTAAATAATCATCACGTTTGATAAATTATTTAATATATGCCCATGCACAATTATTAGATTTGATGTATCTGTTAAAGAATTGAATTGATTTGTATATTAATAAATTAGTTAAATTACAATTTTTTTTTTTTGAGGAAAAAAACGATGTCCTATTTTCACTCGGATTTGGTGTCGCATTTTAAAATCACCCTTTTTATCCCTCCCCTCGGATTTTATCGCTTAAAAACGATGATATGACATTTAAATGATGTGATTTACGATCTGATGATGTAGAATTGTCTAGATGGATTAATTATTTACATTCCATTATTTAAATGCTTAATTACAATTTTAATCCTCCTATTTTCATATCCGTTCATATAATTGCTCCCATTATTTTAAAATCCATCACTTTTCTCCTCTCCCACATATATGTGAACTAAAATAAAATAGCAATTTGACATATTTTAAATGATATGACATGCGACCTAATGATATTGAAGGATAAGACTCATAAAATTACTAGAGAACTCCTTAAAAACTTCAAATCCAAATTTATAAATTATACATTTATGTAATTTAATTAATCACATGTAAAAAAATTATCCATCTAGATATTCTTCATTATCCGATCATATGTTATGTCAATTTAATCATATAAAATCGCAATTTTTTAATCCAAAAATTTGGAAAAGGTGTCAAAATTGGTGGATTTTCAAATACGATGATCAATTTCGTGAGTGAGTAAAAATAAGAGGACTAAAATTGTAATTAAAATTTAAGTAAATTATATAAATGAATAATTTTTGAAGTTAAAATTGGAGTTTATAGAGGATTTTCACGAATTTTTATAGGTGAGGTTCATTCTACATCATCAAGTTGTATGTACTTTTATTTAAAATATCAAAACCGAAACTATGGAGGAGAAATCAGAACTGAGTGATTTTAAAATAGGATAACCAATTTTGTGAGCGGGTTAAAGTAAGAGGACTAGATTTATAATTAAGCCTAGTAGATTTTGATGTAAATGACGCGCGTAATTTATTTAAATTGGTTTTTAATCTATTTATCTATTTCCAAAAAGAATCAACCAATTTAATTTATTTTTTTAAGAATATCAAATTATGAAAATAATTTATTGCATAAATTTGTTTTGATGAAAAAAATTGAATGGGAAGATGCTATATGGCATGATTCATATTCCATACTTTGTTTTACATAACCTTTTTTTTTCTGTTGTCATATAAAACATGTTATTATTATATTAACTATTTTCTTCAGGAATTAGATTAATATATCTATATTTGTTAATTTTTCAAATGATTAAACTGTATTATTTTTTATACCCGAACACTTAGATAAGATGACATAAATCTCTTTTAGTTTAATCGAGATCTTGAGTTCTAGTTCAGCTTTGGGCATGCAACAATGTTAAAACTTTTAAGGAAAATCTATTGTTCATTATGGTCCCACAAGATTTGAGAGATGAATCTCTGTAGTTGCGTGCAGAGAATATCCGGTTTGCACAAAAAAAATTGTATTTTTTTCAAATAATTTGTTTAATTAAATGATTTTTGATTGGTTCATTTAATCCATCTATTTGATGACTATGATTTTTTAATTTTTATAATATTGATCAAGTTAATTGATTTTTCAAAATTAATTACAATAGCTTAAATAATAAGGAATGCATTACTAAACAGTTTAGATAAAAAAAATAAATTCATATCATTTTCCTACACTGTAGGACAGTGGTTTAGAGAAAAACAGTGTGAGAAAAATGGTGCTCAAATTAGACTAGGTGAAGAGGAATATGTAAATTTGATGCGACATACATTGGATTTGGACCCATCTGCTGGGAATTGTTTTCATGTAACATTTTAGATTCTTAATTATTTCTATTTGAAGATTTTTTTCCATAATTTATTCCATTATATGTTAATTTTTCATATGAATTAATTTCGAATGATAGTTTACATAAAAAATAAATAACAATAATTGAACTTATGAACATTATATTTTTCCTTTTTTTATTTGGATTATTCTAATGATTAAAAGTTCATTACTTAAAATGAATAAGTAAAAATTCCAGGTTTGAACCTGACTTTACATATTGCAATCTCGCAGTCAATTAAACTTTATTGATTTCTATTTTTCCATTTTGACACTTATGAACACTGTGTTGCGCATGCAAAGTGAACCAAATTGTCTCACTTCTATCGAAATACAAATGAGACAGCTATGCATTGATGAATCAATGTCTATAACAAGATACAGACCATCGTACTCTTTAGTCTCAAATAACATGTCCATTTTGATTATTTCATGCAAATTAAAAAAATTACATGTCCATTTTGATTATTTCATGCAAATTAAAAAAAATTATTAGTTACCCATGAATAAAATGTGGATAAAGTTATCCATATTGAATTGTTAGCAATCAAACTTATTCATTTGTCTTTTACTATTGAATAGTGAAGACTTGTGGTATTTTTTAATGATCTTTCAAAAAATATTTTATCTTTATTGGTGTCAACTCCGCATGTGTAACTCTTCAACGAAATTAGTTTTCAATAAAATAGACAAATACATCAAATGAGTAAAACATTCCTTTTAGACATTCGAAGAACAAAATCATTGGACAAATTAGTTCTAATTATATACTCTGTAGTCTTCTTCAAAAATTATATACTCTATAGTTCTTAACAAAAACATACAACTTGCATTTTGGCTTATCATATATAATTAGACATTCATTCTTTGATGAAACAATTATTGATCAGACTTTATTTGCCTTTTAACCAAACTACAAATTATTACTAGAGTGTCATTTCCTTAGGAACTGTAGGGTTAACAAAAATAAAAATTAGACCTTCTATTTCTATTAGTTTTGAATGAAATTTACATTTAAATTCCCTCTTTGAATAAAATATATCATGCTCTCATTAAAGTTGGTAAATCTTTGCGCAATGACGCAGCTAGTGAAGTTCTAACCGAGGCGCGTCTATTGCTAGTTGAAAACTATTTCCAAACCCCCTCTTAGGCCTTGGTTCATCCTTGGCCTTCGAGAATTTCTGGAAGGGTTGGGGTAAAGCACTACAATTCTATCCCCGTGAGCTTAGCTCAGTTGGTAGGGATAATGCATATTATATGCAGGAGTCGGGGTTCGAACCCCAGACACACCACTTCTCCACAATTAAGTTGTGTGAGCTCTAGCCACTAGGCTACTTGACAAAAAAAATTTGGTAATTCTCATTAATATTTTTTTTTGAGGGACTCATTAATATATTTTTTGTTGTCTTAATCATTTGCAACAAAAAAAGAAGTCTTAAATCTTAATCATCCGCTTCTTGGAAAAAACAGACTATAGAAATATAGAATTAAGTCATAAAATAGGTAAAATTATATTAATAATTATTTTAGATAGAATAGGAATTCCAATTCGGTTTTTCTAACCTAATCCATTTGTCCTAATTGAAGCTTATATGGTAGGTATATGTGCCTCTTGTTTATAAAAAAAAAATGATAAAAAGTGCAAGTGTGAACAAATGTACATAGTTGTAGTTCTTTTAAGTTGCTTTCCTAAAGTAAATACTAATGCAAATATCGATCTTTCAAAAAGTGGTACAAAACCAATTCAACCAATGTGAATGAAAAGAAAAATATATTTTTCTTTGACAAGGAAAATTTTTTATTTCCACATAAATATCCTTTTCTTTCTCTCTCTTTCTCTTAGCTCGATACTATAAATGTGTGTGCCAAGGTGACAATGAGAGCCAGATGGGTCATCTATATAATTTGTAACGCCCCTCCCTTAACTTTCATGCATTACCATTTCTCCATTTAAAGCACCCTTCATCTCTATTTTTCTTTCTCCTCCTTACTTATAT
>Ga0228710_1005799_pt1 | contig 19048 bp, 19 predicted proteins | sample MedpolnodulmetaG_FD_177995 | JGI IMG/M metagenome (GOLD analysis project Ga0228710, IMG submission 177995) | Root nodule microbial communities from Medicago polymorpha collected in Santa Monica, California, United States - pink nodules | ecosystem: Host-associated > Plants > Roots > Nodule...
ATCTCCGTTTATAATAGCTAATGGCTTTGGCTTTTTTTTTTTGGTAGTGAATGGCTTTGGCTTTGAATGAACGATTTGCAACTTAAGAATTAAATTTAATAATTTCAATTCTCGGGAAAACTAAGTGCTATACATTTGTATATGAAATATATACGTAGAATTTGAGACAATCCCTCTTAAACAAATTTGTGTAATAGATCATGAATTTGTTTTTAATGTATTCTCAAACCTATTATATCGTGAAAAAAAAATGTTACTAACTAGTTATAAGCAGTTATTTTCTGTTAGTTTTGTTAATTCTGTTAGTTTATCTTTATTGTGTTATCGTCGCCTATATAAACCTTCTCTGTATATTTCATTCTTCAATTAATCCAACGAGGTTTTTCAGTAAAGATCTCCTTTACCATGTTAAAAAATAGATTATATCCATCCATTCAGGAAAGGCCTATACAAAAATTCTTATGATTTTCAAGTTCTATACACACCAATTTAATGGAACGCTCTCCCGCTAGAGTTGGGTTGAGTTTGAGTCCTACTGGTCCGTGATCACCAAATTCACTTGTAAGGCACAAACTTATCCATACAATAACATACAATCCAATTAATACTAATCTGACTTACATTAGAATAGTGAAGTTTCTGGCATTACACCCATCTACAAAGGCATGGACAGACACGAAGTACCAACAAATAAAACACATTGCCAAAAATCTTTACATTCCGTACCGAGTTCTCTCACTACATCCTTGCTAATATTTGACTTATAGAATCTAAAATTGTTAAACATAAATTCATCAAAGATCCTAAACTGACTCCCTACTACTATAAAATATCAATGGAACCATCATGTAACCAACAAGTAACTTACACTGCAAAAGGATAATAAATGGTATATTATTAAATGTGTGCAAGCCCAACTGTGTGTATAGGGCATAAGACACAAATGTCCAACGAGCTAGATTTGAACTTTAAAATGAATTTTGGATGGTATATAAGACTCTGTCAAGAATGAAAGTGTATGAACAGATAGCGCTTCAATCTCAAACTTCACTCCTTTCTGCAACATCATTTTGAGCTCCAACCTTCATAACAAAACATTAACAAAAGACGCACGCTATAAAATCTCAAACCTGTTGAACAAAAAGACAGATGTAATGTAAATAAATGTTACCTCCATTGTGGCACCTCCCTTTGCAGGTAGCACCTAAGCAACATGGCTTCAATTTTTCTCTTGTCTAATAAGAATATTGAAGTCACCATATTGATTAGAGCAAATATCCAACTATGCAAATCTGAAGCTCACAAGTAATATCAGTTGGTACCTTCAGCAGTCAAAGGAAGGAGGCACTGTTTTGGAACAAAGTATCTCTCAGAATCTGAAGGAAAAGCTCCAAGCCAGTGTATCTCGGGGACACGAAGATGTTTCGTGTCATAAGCCATTTGCTAAAAGAACAGTGGGAAATGGATTAGTGAAAAAGACAACGAAGATGAAACTCGGTCATTAGACAAAGATTTGATCCACTCAACAATCATGTATATTTCATGCTGAGAACCCTGTAACAAATGATATGCATGTTGAAGTACTTCTGAACTGATAAACTTACAAATACTAACCATTGAGCCAAATCTATAAGTGGTCAAGATATCAAATCCATAGGGATCACAATCTACCAGGCAATAAGCAGGTATGTGCAAATTCTCAACAAGAAGCCGCAAAAACCTGTTAGGATACAAAATAGATAAAATCAAAAAATAACTAGATACATTTGCAACAGTGATAAACTAGACACGTTCAAATGGTGCAGTACGAAAGGTAAGCTGGCATATAGCTTGGAAGCCTATTATCTTAGGAAACTGGCAGAGATTTCTCACACCTTCTCGTAGGAATATCTGGGTAGCCTCTTCCCTGCAAAAGGATAGTATTCAATCAATGAAGTATTGAAGCAAAAGAGGCTAAGGTCTTCAGAAAATTGCTTACAGAAATGACAATGCAATGGTTTGATTTGCAGAACTGGTCATTTGCTAATCTCTGGAAAACTGCAAGTTCGACATCGACTCTCTTTTCAATAGGAAGTCTCAAGAAAAAACTTTATGTTTCTCATTGTTTTACCCCTAAAAATTACAGCATTTGCTTGCCTGATTCTTTCTCGACAACTAATATGTAACGAGCCGCGCTTACGATATCTATGAGCAAAAGTAAAATAATGTTAATTCTCGGCACTTATAACTTTTTACGTAATATGAAGTAGAAAATAGTATTAGAAGAAGGAAACTAAAAAAATGTAGTGTATTCATCCAGAAAATAGGATACCTTTAATTTCTTCAACATAAACAGGAATAGGGTGGGCCTGCAGAAAAGCAAAACGTTAGTATGTAATTTAAATGGTAAAAATTAATTACTACTTCAAGGTTAGTTCTTAGTTCTTACGGTGTTGGGAGAACTGATGCAGTCAAATATCTTTTTTCCTTCGACAAATCTTATCCAGCCCATAACTAACCTATAGTAGAAACAAATTTGAGCCATAGGTCTTATTAGTTGAACACATTTGAACACAAAATAGAATATGAATATATAGTAGCCAAACAACATCAGCCTTGAAAAAAGTGATTAGGAATTGTCAATGCAGCAGAAATAGAAACTTAAATAACTGAATGGCACATGTGCTAGCCCCATTAATGTTCCAAGCACAGACTAGGAAGAATCATAATGGAATCATATTTCATCATTGACATCATTTTGATATCAATGAAATTTGTGAAAACAACAAGGTCTCAGAATTCCAAAAAACAAATATGTACTATCCTTTGAAGTTCGTAACTTTTAGATGCATCAGGGCCAGGGATTCACAGTGTGAGTGGCGATAATTTGTTTTATACAAATGTACACGTCATAAAATAGTATCACATGTGAAAATAAAACTATCACGGTTATTCATATAAAATGAATTCTGACAGAAAAGTGCATTTTCCATGATTGAGTGTGATCTCATCACGTACCCATTCCCGGCAGAAACCTACAAAGAAATAAAATGAAAGTAATGACGAAACATGGTTAACTTCCTATTTGAAATGAATATGCAGCAAGAGAAACATACTGTAAAAATCAGATGGTGCTTTTATTACCAAAATCCATCAAATTAAGAGATCCAAACGAAAATAAAAACAGAAATAAATCGATGAAGTGCAGAAAATCTACCACATTGAGGTTATGGCGGCTGCACTGCATCAAGACACATATATCATTAATAGCATGGTCCACAACTGACTGGTCTGCAATGTGAAAAGAAACAGAAAATACACGAAAAAGAAGTCAGTATATGTCAAAGGTGGGGAAATAGACCTTTACCCTACAAATAAATATTTTAAGATTTAGCAATATAGCAGTCATGGTACTAGCATTTAACCAATCTCATCTATAAGATTGACGCAAACTAAACCTGAGTACAATGAAGAATCTTAGTAAAGTTTCTACAAAGGCTTCTGAATAATTCTTTATTAAAAAATGAATGAATTGAATGTTATAACTCACGTTGATGTCCAACATTGACATTTGCCAGACATCAGACACGGCTTCTATCAGAATCCATGAAGCACAAACACACGGACACCGGATATGACACGGACACTGACACATTGACACAAATAATAATTTGAGAAAATGACATAATTCAATGTAATATTGAGAAAATGACATAATTCAATGTGATTAAATGTGTCAGTGTCGTGTCGGACACAGATGCGTGACCGACACCAGGACACGCCTGATTTGAAGAGTGTCAGTGCTTCATAGATCAGAAGTGTCGGTGCTCATGACAGTCATAATTAGCTATTGAAAATCAATACAAGATCAACTATACTAAAAGATTATTACTATCCATATGATCCATCATGTTGCGAAATTCTGATGACTCACCCAAAAAGACAGATGGATGCATGTAATAAATGTCTCTTTTTGAACTATGTTTGTTCTCTTGTAAAAGCTTCTGAACAATCACCAGAACTCTCAACATCACATCTACAAGCAAAATAACAAAAAAAAAAAAAAAAAAAAAAACTAAAAACCTAGAGAACAGGAATACATTGAGTAAACTACTAAATTAGTCCCTTACTTCGTACGCGGATTTCAAATAGGTCCCTGAGATTATGAATTTTTCAAAAAGGTTTGTTACACTATTAAACTGTCAAGATGATTCCTATGTTTAACCATTCATTATTACTTAGATCCCTAGCATACTTTCAAAAGTTCTAACATAAGTAAAATTTGACAGAGTCACACACCTTTTTAAAATATTCATAATCTCAATTGTAACGTTACACATTGATGAAAGTAAAAGATAGAGTGAGTGACCTAATCTGCGAACATGCGTTTCCTTGCAAAGTGTTAGAACTTCCTTTCCGACCGGCAAATCAGAGCCACAGAAGCTGTGAAGAATATAGAAATTAAACAAAAATGATGATGATTACGACAAATCATGATTTGAGATTAGAAGAGAACGGACCAGTTGGAATCTGAAAGAGTACAGTGATTTTTGAATCGATCGATGAGGATGATCGGTGATTTTCCGTTGGTTAGGTTAACGAGTAAACTTCGAGTAAATTCTGAATTGAAAAAACGAATGAATTGAATTATTCGGTTTAAGGAAATTGGATAGGTGAAAAAGAAGAAGAACCTTTAATTTTGGTGAGTAGAAGAATCGCGTTCTCTGCTTTTTGAGATTCCAATTTCATTCTCTTTCCCTCCATTTTTCGCCACTCTTCTTCGAGTTTCAATTTCATTTTCAGGGATTTATGAATTTGAACGTTTATGCAAACGCGCGCTAAAAATTACGGTTAAGCACCAGAAAATTCAAAGGAAAATGGATTTGAATCTTTATAAGAAAATTGCTATTCACACATTTGAGAAAGCTGAGAAACACATGTAAAATACGAAATTGTCCCTCGGCACTTAACTGCTGAGGTTTTCAAAAACCGGCTGTAGTTAACTGCCGAGAAAAATGTTTCATCATATGAAACAGCCACCTGCTCACTCTACACACTATTTCATCATCAACTTTCTTTCCTCTTCCCTCCAATCCCCAAATCCAATATTTTTTTTCATCTAATCTTGCTCCAAAATCATTGAAGCATCAAGCATAGGAGGTATCAACACATTTTTGACGTAAAAAACAGGTATTGAGCATTTTAATCGGTTGATTTTTTGCATTTGTTATGGGTTTTTACGTCAGTTACGTAGAACTGTGTCATGGGAAACCTCGGCAATTAACTACCGAGGATTACTTGTGGAAAAATTTTCATAACGAAAAAAAGGCAGCTACCGCCAATTTTTCAAAATTTTTTTCTCTGTGTTTTTTTTATTTTAATTCATTATGGCATTGATGTTTATGCATTAGTTAGTTGTTAATTTATATTTTTGTGTTGTTTTATTATAGTAATGGTAGAGAACGCGGAAGATGTTCTGGGAGAGACAAAACCAAATTTTTGTCAAAATTTTCAGAGATGTCAAGTCGCCTAAGGTTGTAGCCAAACCAAACATTGATAGAGCTTCCATCCATGTTGAAGCTTCTAAAAATGTTGACTCCGGTGTCCTCCCACTTCATGCCCACGAAGTTGACACGTCTAGGTTTTTTTCAGACGACATTAAGTGGAAAGATAGAGAAGAATTGCTTGAGTGGACACGTCGTCAAGCAAATAAGGCGGGATTTACAATTGTTTAATTATGGACACTTAATTATGGACACTATGTAACGTTTTGATGAATTTCAAACCTTTGTGTAATTTGAACCAAATGTCGGTTTGATTTAATTATGGATAATTGTAAAAGATATTGTATTTTTCTTGTTTATCACTGAGTTTAAGTGTTGTATGAGTTAAATTGCATTTGGAAATGTTCTGGTTTAATTACAGGTAAAAACTGGCCGAAAAAATGGCTTGGAAATGTTTACAATTATGCAGAACCCACTGTCTGCATAATTGTTTTTTTCGGCAGTTAACTACCGAGGTTATCCTCGGCAGTTAACTGCAGGCGGTTTAGGAAATCCTCGGCAGTTAACTGCCGAGGGGTAATTTCGTCTTTTATATGTGTTTCTCAGCCTTCTCAAATGTGTGGACAACAATTTTCTCTTTATAAAGCACTAGACCTCGGTAAAAAATGTGTTTGGGTGACTAGACCTCGGTAAAAATAATTAGGTCAGCTACAATATGAACTGGAAATTAATAAATTGACAATTCCTGAAAATATTGTGTATGTTTGATTATACTGTTACAACGATTAATTTTTCGAATGAAATGATTTTGTAATTTGATTCTCGTTAAAAGTGACTCAAACGTAAAATGATTTTATGTTTGAAAAATTCAATGTGAGTGAACTATAAATTTGACTTTAAAAATACATTCTAGAATTTAAAAAATTCTAAATTCTTGGTATGTTTGTTACGGGTTATAAAAAAAATTGATATTTAATAATTTAGAGATTAATTTTTAAATATTTTTAAAATAGGGAGAAGCTATTTTATGTTTATTTAGTATAATGAAAATTACTTTTACAAAAATAGTTGTTATCACAAATGATTTTAGGGAGAAGATGCTCAAAGTAGCTTCTCATATGAAGGAAAATTTTAGAATTTTTTGTTTAAGATTCTATTTTTTTAAAACGTTTGTTACACATTTTCTAAAAAAAAGTGTAACAAATGAGCTATTTAAGTTAAGTTAAAATTAAGTCCACTCGAGAACAATCAAACTTGTCAAATCGGTGCACATAGCAATAGGATAAAGTTCGGCTTAGTCGACCGTCAGCCAAATATCGTGTGTGGCTATTGGATTTCTTGTGCGTCCTCTTTCTCGACAGAGAGAAGGCGACCATTGTAAGATCGTTATAAGGTAGTTGAATGTTAATGGATATGGTTCTTAAAGTGCAGACAACAACAAAGAATTGTAATCATTGAGCCCACAACTATAATGACTCAACAATTCCAATTCGTTGTTGTTATATGCACTTTGAGAACCACATAAGCATTAACCTTCAACAACCTTATATTGGCCCTCCAGTGGTCGTCTTCTCTATGTTGAGAAAGACAATGCATAAAAAATCCAAAATAGTCAATAACCGCTTTTACCTTACATGTATTTGACGGCATTCGACCAAGGTCGGCCTTTGTCCCATTGATACGTAAACCCATTTGACTTGTTTCCTATTTGGATTGGCTTATTTGAGTTTATCCGTTGACATAAGCACTAGGAGAACTTATGAAAAAACTTATGACATGTTGATAAGTTTTTTTTTTTGACAGAATGACATGTTGATAAGTTGTTTTCAACTTATTTTCATAAGCTCACCATCACCAAGATAAGTGTTAATCGTGATAGGAACTTATGCTATAAGCTGCATATTAAGTTGTTTATCCAAACATGAGATGCCGAAACTTTCATTCATAATAGAATTCAAACTAATGATCAACTAAGAAGGGATTCAATGAAAATTGAAAATAGAAGAAAAATACCTCGAACTGCGACAAAAATGGATTCAACGAAAGGGGAGAGAAATCGAAGAATTGGAGTTGGATCTGAGAAGGGATCGAATGGAAGGGAAGGCACACGAGCTTTGCAATGACCGAAGAGAAAACCCTAAAAATTGTAGAGAACAAAAAAGAAAATAAATTTGTTATTGGGGTTATGTTAGTAGATAAGTTGAATTACAGGGGTAAAAGACACTTGTATTGGTTTTATTCGTTAATTATACAACCCATGATTCGTAGCGGTTTCTTGATAATAATAACAATCGTACAATGTTCTACGTTAAAATCAATCTCATCAAGAACCAAATACAAATTTAAATTCTTGGCCAACTATCCTTACCTCACGGCCCAACTCCGGATTACTAGAACCTCTTTTTCCTGGAGATCAAAGAGTTAACGCCACAAAAAATACAAATTAAAATTTATACCCAAAAAACAAAATACATAATTTCATAAGGGAATAGTATAAGGCTATAACATGTTGCTAAGATGTCCTTTACTTTATAGAAAAGATTATTTTGTATTGTATGTTAGGTAGGAGACAAATAAATAAGGTTGCTTGTAGCACTGTTAGTGCGTCTTTATCTCATTCTAACCTTCACATTTTCATGATGTACCAACTACTCTATCTGTTTATTCTAAATGAAATAAATTAACTTTACTTTTGCTAAAAAAAAGCTTTTGTTAACATTAGGACATTTTATACCCTAAAAAAAAGAACATTACGACATTTTATAAAGTCAAAAAGGTATTATAAATTTTCATTAAAAAAGAAAAGGGTAAATAAATAAAACAATAACTTCAATAATTCTTCCACCGACGTATCAAATAAAATGTTTCTTTTCCCTAAAAATATAATAAAATGATTTTTTGCTAATTGTTTCGTTTCTATAGAAAAGGGACTAGTAATTCATAGTTCAGCCAAATGATACCAAACCAACCTTAAATTGTCACACTCTCTCTGATAGTGATAACTGATAAATGATTCTCCACCAGTCCACTACCTTTAGAAAAAAAATTGATTCACCACTGCATTATATTGAGACTTATTTCATGTTGTTGGATTTATTTTGTAATTTGTTTTATGTTGGATGTATGGTGGATTTATTTTGAGATTTGGTTATTGTTTGAGTCTTTATATTGAATTTAGTTAACAATAATCTTGAAAAATATATGCTAAGTTAACAATAATTTTGAAAAATATATGCTAAATCTCGTATTTATTTATCTATTTATTTGAAAAATGGTCTAGTTGAAGCTAAACGAAAAGCATGAGTTTATTAGTAGATTTCTAATGGTTTACTCAAGATATCAACTTGTTTATTACTCACAACACAACCTCTTGAAATTGGAGGTTACAAATTTAAAATAAAAATGAAATTAAAGGCTAAACTATAAGATAAGTCAAGATGTGTAAGATGGAAAAGGTTGGAGTGAGAGAAATAATTGTAAGGTTGAGTGTTAGAATGAATTTCACCATGAAGAGCTTCCAGCCTAGATGCATGGATAGACATTTTGAGATGAATTCCTTTAAAAAAAACAGCTATAAAGTGCTGAGATGAATGACATTTTGGAGTATTGACATGTGACATGTCTCCATCATCTTTCCTTTCTCATCACAATTTTTGCTCTGCAAATTTTGATCTCTTTTTATCAATTGCTTGCATTTTCTTGTCTTTTCCTTGAATCTAACTTATGATAGAGCATGTGAGACAGAAAAGTAAGATTTCTCAATAGGAAATTGGCAACCATGCCAACAAAATTATGCATTACAACACAAGCATTTATAGGTATATATAAAGTTTATATACATACTTCACTAGTGCAAACATTGTTATCTATTCACAACCATATACACAAAGCAGTTTAGCTTGGTTTGAGTCACACACAAAAAAGGAGAACCCTTGGCATTGCCTCAAAAACCAAAAAAAGACTTAACCAACAACTAGTATAGTCGTTTGTATTCCCAAGTTAGCATATCTACCTTCAAAGCCAAGTCCACTGCTGCATTTTTGACAAAAGAGTAATTTGATAAGAGCTTGTGAAGTTCTACATTAGTAGTCACCACACACATTATGCTTCTTTTCATCCCTCTTAAGATCTTGAGTGCACTTCTGTTCACTGTCAATGATCATTGCTTCTTTGTTTTTTTCCTTTATTTTCTTGCTTTCCTCTACATATGGCTACATGAAAAGCAATTAGAAGTTGCAAATTTCAAATAAACCAACTATAGGCTAATTGCAAAACTATAAATCTTTCAACTTTTAACAGATATTATTATGTCAATTTCATTATATTGTACCTTTTTATCAATGTCTGACATCTTCTTCCAAGTATCAATAGCCATTTGTTTTCTGACGCGTATGTCCTGATGATCAGCTTTCAGTCGAGCACATTCCTTCTTGAGGAATATTTGGTAACCACTTTGGTTCCTTGGAGCACCTCTCCGTTTCTTCTTTTCTTTGTTACTCGAGGGTGCTTGTTGAAACACTTGAGATTCTTGATATCCATCTCCTGCTTTAAGTAAGAATCCAATGTATTGCAACATAAGAACCTCTTCATTAAAATCCCTTTAAACTGAATTTGGGTTGTGTAAAGTCACAATCCCATGACTATACACATTCAAGCACATCCTCGTTCAATCAAGGTCGTCCAGTCCATATTTCAAGCTCGTATTTTAGATTTATAAGACAAAATATCAAAATCTGCACTGAAATCTGGACTGCAGATCTTGTTCGAACCACCACCGATATGGTTGAGTGCGTGCAGGCACATGATTGTGGCTTCACACAATCTAAATCCCTTTAAACTCATCCAAAAAATCATTGAGTTACTAAAGTAAACTCATGTCCATAGTTCAGCTAATAAATACATAAAGTAGCAAAACCGGTTTTGGAACTTTAGTAAATTCAGTTACCACAATAAATTGATCAGTTGTGTTCAGTTACTAAAGTTAGTTGTATTCAGTTATGATAGTTATTTCGAATCAGGTATAGTTAGCTAGTTACTGATTAATTAGCATATACAAACACTTGAGTGCATACTTTTTCATCCAATCAATGAATTCAATTTTCCAATCATTAATATTCTAGATTCTTATTACCTGTAATTTGACTAGAGTAGTCCTTGGATATCTTTGCTGCCATCGGATAATCTTCATCGTCCGTCAATTGAGATAAACTAGGGCATGAGTTCCGCTTCCTTTTAACTGGACCTTAGAAAGGAGTATTTAAGGTTAAACAGAACATACTCAACTTAATACTAAAATGCAACAAAAACATAATACAAGAAGTTTCTGAAATGAAATGTCTTCTGCTAAGTCCAATCAGTCAAAGTAAAATTGTAAACTAAAGCCGTATATGTTGAAACCGCCAATTAACATCCTTATATATCAAGCAATATATATCAAGCAAATATGTGAAGTAGAACAAACTGAAACACGAAATATCTGTTTAAGATAACCATAAATTGGTCTAAAAGGTTAACCTTTTGTGTTGGTGGCTGCAGGAGACCTGTAGAAGTACAATTTCTCAAATTCGTAAAGAAGATAACCATAGAGATTTTCAACTTGAGCACATAAGGTTGCATTGTTTCCTTCCAGTTTTAGTGCAGAAACAACTTCACCCCATTTCTTTTCTTGGCCAACCTGTAGGAAACATTCAAGAGAATCCATAACAATATATTAAATTGAACATCCAAGAAAATCCATGTAAGGGTACATATGAAAATTACTTAAAACCCTCTCTTGACTAATTTAGATTATAGACACAACATATTTGGATAGAAACTACATTTTGGTTAGGCAATGTCGAAAACTCAAAGCACAAACACGGACATGTCGACACCGATAATAATTTGATGTCGACTCCGATAATAATATGATGACATAATTCAATTTTCTATGTGTCAGCAGTGTCGGACACGATACGTATCCGACACCAGGACACGCCTAATACGAGGAATGTATGTGCTTGATAAAAATGTGGACACATCTCTCAGACGAGATTCGAACTTTGGTTTGTCTGAGACTAGCGTTTTTGCTAGATTCAATCCCTGTTGGTTGGAGGCTACATATATAATATAATACAACAATACCATGCATGTGATCATATGAGGTAACCGATGTACCGAACAATATACCTGGTGATAACCTCCTCTTTTGGTGACTTCCAAGTAAAAGAGGTACAAGTCTAGGGATGTTTCTCGGACATTGAAACTGCCAAATAGGATTGGAACATAGATCATTTATATATCCATCATATTTTTTCCTAAATAATTACATGTAATAACATTTCATTTTCATGTTTCATATTTCACATCAAATGAAAAAAAGACTAGAAAAAGACTCTCTAAATCAAAATGCCTTGAATATGAATGCATGAAATTTTTTAGCAACCAAACAAAGCAGTAAACACACATGCAAGCGGAAAATGAGAAGGAGATTGAGATTGAAGAAAGTAACTTACATGAGAGTGGATCCAGCTAAGTCCAAAAGTCGAGTGAGTTTGATATAGAAGGTCTCCAAGTCATTGGGAGAAGAATATTGTTTCCCGCCGGAAACGACAACATTGGTGAGTTGTGTGTTTGGAACCGTCGTCTTCACCGTTTCCTTGTCTTCCATTGAGTTGTACTGTTGTTAGAGGAATGGAGATCAGAGCATTTTCCTTACGTGTATGGACTTTCATACCATGAATATTTGACAGCTACACCAAATACGTGTCACTCTTATGTTTTCCATTTTTTTATTCCATATCATGTGAGAAAAAATAAATGACAAAACAAGTATATAAGAAATTCCATTTAGTATGGTCTTGTTAACGAGTGCCACCGGGACACTCTTTAAGCATGTTAAATTATGAAGTTATTCTTTAAAAAAATCAAACAATTCAATTTTCAATATATTAAATACACAAGTTTTCATAAAAGTTACTATTTTAGGCTCTTGAAGAGTGCCCTAGGGCCACTCGTTAACATTTCCTCATTTAGTATACTCTTACCTACCGGGTACATTGGAACTCCCTCAGTAACAAAGTATAAACAAACTTAGCTCATTTAGTTGTAATAGAATATGAAAAATTATCTCATAAACTTAACTTAGTCGATATAACATTGCATATTATATGTAGAGGTCGGGGTTCGAATCCTGAACATCTCACTTCTCTATAATTAAATTGTGTGAATTATAACCACTAGGATATTTGACCAAAAAAGAAAAAATATGAAAAATGTTGTCTCGTAAACATAATTCAGTTGACTTGACACGAACATTGTAGGATCGAGATTAAACTTTAAAATCTTCACTTATTCGTTACAAAGATAAATTTATAGTGACTAGACTATTTGAAAAAAGAAACAATATGAAAAATGTTAGAAGTGTCCCGGGAAATTTAACAAATTAAAAACAATAATTTTTTAAAAATTTACATATACCTCACCAAAGATCTAGGCCTAACTCCTACAAATAGAATTTGGTCTAGTTTGCTATGGATGGCCTTGGTTCTAGTGAGTGCATTTTGAGCATTAAAGTTTTCTCTGACACTGCATTTGTTTGGATTGGTATTTTCTCCATGTTTGAGAGCCTCCCACCCTAAAAACCAGAAGCGTGTACTTGTAGTTTCTTCATAAACAACATATTTAGACAACATCTCTGTCTTAGATATTTTTAAGGTCAATGTTAGTTTTTATCATTAAAACACAAGTTTGCATTAATCGCTTTTCTCTTCTTCCTTTCCTTACTCACATAGCACAGTCACAAATAGCTATATTTCATCTTCCACACCAAGCTTCTTCTTTTGTCCTCTTTTTCTTTTCTCACAGTCCAAAGAAAAGTAGCAAAACCCATTTTCAGTTTTGAGTTAAACTCACTTTTTTCCACTAAAGCTTGCGTCTTTCTGCCTTACCATGAACCATGAACCTTGAACCTAAAATCGAACCTGGGTCACCTTCCTCCAACCCCGTGATTCTTGATAGAGATGAAGATGATGAAGTTGGAGCATATCCTATGGAAACTCTTGACTTGGAAGGAATGACTTCAAGTGTAAGTGTTGCTTGGATCTTTACAGATGGAAACTTATGAAAGAGTTGAAGGTGTATTGGTGAGAAGGGATTTGGCACTCAGAGACCAGATTCAACTCTTACAGCAGAATGTTGAAGTAGAGAGACAGCAACTTCAAATGGAGGAAGGCTTAAGGTTACAGGCTGAGAGGAAATTTGTCAGAAAATGAAGAAAATACAAGAAAGTTGTAATGCTCTCTTGAAGGAAGCCAAGATGGCTGAAAAAACTCATAAAAAGCTGGAGCAAGAAAGTCAGGAAACTATTGATTTTCTAAGAAACAGAAACGTTGGGTTGAAGTGTGAGGTTGATAGGTTGAACGAAAAAAGGGTGGAGGAAGGCCATGAACTTGGAGTGTGAGGTTAATAAGTTGAAGGAAGATATGTGGAGGATGGAAACAAATTTGAATTTCTAAGAAAAAAGAATGATGAATTGAAGTGTGAGGTTAATAGGTTGACGGAAAAAACTGTGGAGGATGGCCTTGAACTTGGTGTGCAAAGAAAAACGATTGGTGAGATGGAGAATAAAGTTTTGGAGTTGACAAAGTTGAAGGAAAAATGGGAGGAAGATTGCAATGTGTGGGCTGGAATTGAGATTAAAAATGGTGAATTGAATGAAACAGTAAACAAGAATTTTGCAACTATAAGAGAATTGAGGAACGAAAATAGCAAATTAGCAAATGATAAGCGCAATGTTGACATATTACTCGAGTCTTGGATCGCGAAGTTTAGAGTTTGCATGAAAAAGTTCCAAGGCTGGAGGATGATTCCAAACTTTTGATGAGCTTAAATGTCTCTGGTGGTGGAAACAACGAGGGGGATCCTCCAGTTGATTAGTAAATGTCTAATGTGTAACACAAGATAACAATCTGTTTATTACACACAACACAATCTCTTGAAATTATAGTTACAATGACAAATCTAAAATCTAAAATCAAAATGAAATGGAATTAAGGCTACACTAAGTTATTCATCAGCAACTAAAACAACTTGTTTGCCAGCACTTTTGCCTGTGAACATTGCTTCTAATGCAGCTGGTCCACTCTCAATGCCTTTAGCTATATCTTCAACATATGTTATCTTCCCTTCCCTAACATAAGGCAAAATTGTGTCCAAAAACTTAGGATATAAATGATAGTAATCATATACTGTGAATGCATCTACTTGAATCTGTTTGTATATGATGTTGATTAAGTTTTTTATGCCTTGAGGCTCATCAAGTTCATATTGTGAGATCATTCCAGCCACCACAATTCGACCGCGGCGTCTCATGTTAAGAAGGGCTGCTTCAAGCATGTCTCCCCCAACATTGTCAAAGTATATGTCTATTCCTTCAGGAAAGTACCTATCAACAATTGAAACAGAACAATTCCTTAGGTTCTTGATGATTAACATCGGCCCAGCAAAAAGTGAGGCCTAAAGCAAGTATTGTTTTCTATGAGATATAAAAAGTTGATTGTCGACTACGATAACAAGTTCAGAAACCTAAGCGAAATTTTTTACTAGTCGGTCCCTTGGACCCCCCTGTTAATTATACAAGTTAATTTAGTTCAAGATAAGCTAAATGTAAATTATGCACTTACTTCTTCAATGTTGCATCAAGGTCTTGTTCCTCCCTGTAATTAAAGGCCTCATCAAACCCAAACTTGCTCTTCAAAATATCAACCTTATTTATTGACATGAAAACAAAACAATATCAATTAGGCTTACTCTTCATACTAGATAAACAAATGTAATTACTTATCAAGTAAAAGTGTTATCTCAACCTTATATTTACTTCCAGCACTTCCAACAACATAACATCCCATCAATTTTGCTAGTTGACCAACAAGTTGACCAACTGCACCAAATGCTGAAGAGATAAAGACATAATCTCCTTTCTTAGGGACACCAACTTCATAGAAACCTGCATATGCAGTCATACCAGGCATACCTACATATATAACAACTCATTATTATACCTCTCAAAAAAACAAAAAAAAAAACTCATTATTATAATATGCTTCTTATGCATATTAATAATGCAACTCACTACCAAATTATTTACCAAGTAATCCAGTATAATAGGAAAGAGGTACATCAGCATGCTCAATTTTGATGAGGCTATCAGTCTTGGTGATGATGCTATACTCTTCCCATTTGGTGACTCCCCAAACCAAATCTCCTTTTTTGAAATTTGGATGTTTAGAATCCAACACTTTGCATACTCCATATCCAACAATTGGCTGAGAGAAACATTTTAACATCACAAAATTAAACCTCTAGAAGAGATAATCACATATCTAATCCCTATAATACTTGTTCATAGCATGAGTATTATATGACTCCCTTAGTTCCAACATAATTTCTCATCCTAGGCTTTTCGCACGGTGTTACAGTTTGACTTTGTAATGTTAAGGGATAAATTTCAAATTGGTTGTAAAAATGGTGTTAGTGCCACAGTTAATAATAATTTTCTCTTTTCCAATTAAAAAAAGTAATGAAAGTCGTGTAAACAAATTTAATTTAAAGGTATACTTGAAAAAAAATAATGAACGTCGCAACACTTATTTTGGATATGATAAAACCAAAGTTAATTTGGAATGGATAGAGTATATAAGTACAAACAAAAAAGTTGGACAACACGATTAAATATAAAAAAAAATTGCGTCATTGTGTACTTACTGAATCAGGAGAGAAGGAATAAAAGAGGTTATTTTTGCCTGTTCTTTTGGTTCCTCTCATGTAAGGATCACAAGATAAAACTAAGTTCTTAACCAACACAGATTCTGAAGCATCTTTAGGAAGTTGTAAGCTAATGGTAGAAGTTTTGAGATACATGTCTGTTTGTTTTGGATTACCAGATATGTAGTCTAAAGCTAGAACCTGTTTGTTGCTCACTTGTTCTCCCATATTTTGCTTATTTTTGCTCTGTCAAATTATCTTAATTTCCCTTTGCAGAAAATCTAGTGTATATGTTCCTAATTGTTGTGTAGATGTTTGAGGTTGCTTATTTCCTATGTATTTATAGCATGAAAATTGTCTATTAAGTCTTCAATTTTTAGTTGACCATATCAGATGCAAGTCTTTGATGCAACCCTTGTTTGACTTGAGTACTATTTTGGTACGTCAGTGCTCACCCCATCAATATTATATTCATTGTGATCATTTTAGATCTTATTTATTTACTACTTACGAGGCACTGTACCAGCCGCAAAAATATGAAGATTAGAATTTGTTTAATTTAGATTAGGTTTGTCATATGTTGTTGCACACATGCGTCACACTTCTAAATCAGCTAGCAAATTACACGGGCACTTTCTATAGGCCAGAGAGTACAACATAGCTCACACCTGGGCATGGGGTTTATTCCTTGACAAGAAATAATCAATAATCATGTGGAAACTAACATAGCCTCAACAACTAAGTGTATGATAATCATAAACTAACATATCATCACCAACTAGTGGTAAGATAAGCATATCTACCCTATGAAGTGGACAAAATGAGTTTCAATTTTATTAAAAAATTTAGAATATTAATTACTTTTTTTTTCTTTTTAAATATATTCTCGAATTAATATTATGTACCTTACTCTAAATGAACTCACATTCAACTTTAATATAATATGAATTGTTCTTTAATAAAAACTTCAATACAATATGAATTGCCTTTTTTCATTGTACTCTCTATTTTTTATTTATAAAATTATACTCTCTAATTAATATTATGTTCAGCGAAAAATATTTGAATGGATAGAAAACTTTGGACACAAGATTTAGATACATACATAAAAATACGTATTATTTAATTATTTAAAAAATACATATTATTTTATTTTATTTTTTTGCTATCTTTTTTCATTTTAGTGAGCGTGCCTAAATTGCATGTCCAAAGTATTGTGACTTTGTATGAGTTTCTCATGTTCAACACCCTCAAATTATTATATTTTTAGTGAACATCTCATATTTAGTAAGGATAATTTAGTAAAGATGTTATTCTATTTCCATTATCATATTTATATGAGCTAAGATAAGACTTTTTGGGACAAAGGTAGTACCTAAGTTGGGAGGTCGCAAAAACTAAGGTGTTAATTAAGTTCGATGAGGTGAATGAAAGAGTGAAGAAGTGATTTGATAACGAGATTAAGAATATATTGTCACCCACAACATGACAACGTCGTAGTATTTGTAGTTCACAAAAGAAATTGTCTCCTGCTCCAAGTAATCTAACATGGATTATTCATAGCCTATCGAAAGGAGTTTTTGCCTTGTAAAAGGTTTCAAAATAATTACGAAACCATTTGAAAGGAATTTTTTATTTAGGCTACATATTTTTACCAAATCGGATCGTCATGTTAATCCGTGGCATATGTGCAATATAGCAAACTTGAAATATTCAAAAATTTATCGCAATAGAAATGAAATTTTAACAAAAACACTTTTTTGATAATTAATGCAAAAATGATGCTCGCGGCCAAACCCAATACCAGAAATAAAGATCTCCCCTTGTATGGTAGAATTCGAATGTCTTTGTTGTTGTCAAATGAAACAATTACAACATGTCTCAGTAAATGAAACTGAGAACAATGGCGGAGAGGGAGGAACGAAATGTACCATACAAAGCGGTTAGGCGAATGAATCTAAGAATTAAAGTGACGAGTAGAGGCAACGGGCTATGGTTTTTTTTTTATTCAAGTTAACAGAGACTTAAACGCCGCTAATGAAGAGGGGAGGGGGGTGCTTTTTGAAAACTAGAGGGGGTTAGAGTGTCATTTAGAGTTTAGGGAGTTCAAACATAACATGACAGGGACATCTCTGTATTTCAGTGTTATATAAGGAGCATAGTTCCTCCGGTCAACAACAACAATAGAGCACCCAATATTCTAAGCTGAAGATTTATTCACAACGCAAAATAGAGACACAAGCAGTACCTCCAACTATGCAAACTTAGGTTTCTGACTTGAAGATTTGGGGTTTGATCCAATAAGAAAAATTACACCAGAGAAGAAACAAAAGTCAACTAAGAACTGAGAACCACAAAGAAAGTCAAATGCAAGAGATGCATCATAGGAATTTCATGGTGAGGAGATAGCGGACCATAAGTATAATAGTGAGTGCTAAAAAAATGATGTTAATGTAAAAATAACAAAGGATTCCTAAAAATAATCTTAGGGGTTAAATAAAAATAGGGGTATATATAGCACCAAACATAGATTCCATGTAATTGGCAAAATATTGTACACTGCCACCGAGGAACCAGTTCATTCTATGACTCCTAAATTCCTTAGCATTAAAGGTGACACAACATTATGGGTATTAAATCAAACACCAAATACTAAAAAGACCAGTATGTGTCACTAAACATCTCTAAGCAAAAGCTGGAAATCGTTCACTGTTGCTTTGCTCGCTTACGTGCCAGAAAACGTTCTTTTGCTGCAGCCACAGCATCTTGACTTCTTTTGTGATGCTCAGGATTTGGTTGTGAAGCTGGTGGCTGCTCAACTG
>Ga0228710_1005800_pt1 | contig 19047 bp, 7 predicted proteins | sample MedpolnodulmetaG_FD_177995 | JGI IMG/M metagenome (GOLD analysis project Ga0228710, IMG submission 177995) | Root nodule microbial communities from Medicago polymorpha collected in Santa Monica, California, United States - pink nodules | ecosystem: Host-associated > Plants > Roots > Nodule...
TTTACGTATTCAACCCATCTCTTTAATTTTGTGCATGTTAATAGTCATTTCAAGTATAAAACAATTAAAAAAAGTATCTCCTTTGAAACTTGATCCAAACCTTATGTCAAATTGTTATCAAATTAGTCAGCTTTCATTGACATGACTTAGTTAGTATAATCCATTAAAATTTGTCATTTTAAATTACAAATCATTTATTTTTATTTGACATCTTTGTATTGGAGTCCAATAGCAAAACATAAGCACGGTGATTGAAAGAAATTCTCTTAAAAAAAGTTTGATACCATGATAAGAAAAAGCATGAACAACTTAAATTGCATCGTATTAATAAGAAAATAGTTAACAATTTAAATCCATTGCTACGAAATTTGTTACGATGGAAGCTGACATAGTGAGGAAGAATGGAAAACCAAATATATATGTGTTACTCAAACATAAAAGAATTATCAGAGAAACATATCCGTGTTCATTTGTAGTTATATATGAAGTCGTTTCAATTTGAGCTTCTTTTTGGCTTATGCGATTCAAGTTGGTTCATCCGCAACTCATTAGTTGACTCAAGTAAATCAACATCACTGGATTTCTACACCTCATAAATTGAGCCTTCTTTAAATATTTTAGGAGGTACCAGAGCCTTCAAACGTCTGCATGAATTTTCCCCACCCTAAGAAATCAACGTGTATAACATACAATAATCGATCAACGATTTAGGCTTAAATAATTTAGGCATAAATAGTAGTGAAATATATTATATATTATATATGTGTATAAAGATATGAATGTGGAGGGGAAAGTTATGATTTATGATTTAATATACATAAGCAGGGATTCATTACAAAATTAAAGCATTAAACAAATGGTCATATTATAAGATTCAACAGTTTAACTGATTCAAATGACATGATAAAATTGAAAGCAATCAACTGTTTAAGCATCCTTAAAAAATAAAAAAAAACAGTTTAACCATGTATCTTCTGATCAACCATAATCATATTCATGCATAATAGAACGAAGGTTCTTTTAAGTTGTGTGGAGTAGTATCTTTCATTGTGAGATTTTATGAAGGCAACAGACAAAAGAGTGAATAATGGGTTTTATAGACAACATAAGGTATAGGAGTTCTGAAGAATTGAAACGTCGTAGAGAAATAAAAAGTAGTGATGCAATAAAATTAGCAATGACAAATTCAGATCTAGTATATACCTTTTTTTAGCCTTGACTGCACATTATCTTCTTGTTATATCAAGCATTTCGTTGTGCTACACCAAGGCAGTAGGATAAAAGCATCGGCCAACATGGCACAACACCAACTCAATTAATTCAGTTTGCAAATCAAAAACAAAAAGACTCTGAAATTGCTACACAGAGCCTCTATGCAAGAAGTTTCAAACATTGTAGTTTTAATTCATCATAAGACACCGGCTAAAAATCATCTTATATCTGCAGACATCATGTGTTTCAAAAACCTGTAAAATGGATTAAAATCAAAAACCATAAGAAGACATAAATAAATTGAAAATAAAAAATAAAACACCCTGTGGGGAATAAGAAACAAAAGGAGCACATACATGAAATTTGATAGTGGTGAGTACGAGTCATCATTTGAGTAAACTTGTATTAGGTTCTCCACGCGTCTAGGATGAACACCTTGTGGAATAAGGTCGTATATGATATTCAGCTCTTCAAATATTCATCTTTCCTATCAATATCCAAAACTACATAAAAAAAAATTTAAAAAAAAAATTCACTCAAAGCATGAACAGTAAATTATGAAGCAGAAAAATAAAAAAGGTTTATCAATTTTTGAAAAAAAGCGTTCATGTTGAAAGGTTTATCAATTTTGTTATGAAAACTAAAAACCTATTACGTATTTTATTTTGAAAGGTAAAAACCAATTAAAATATTAACATGTAAAAAATTAAGTGTGAAATAATGATGAAAGGTTTATCAATCATCCTTGCCGTTGTCATAAATAGATTAGGCAATTAGCATTTAGCACATAAAAAAATGGGGGGAAATATTCACAAAAGAATCCATTCGAGCAAAAACATAAAATAAAGAGACTTTGAGTACCAGGCTATCAATATAATAGAATCATCTTCGGTTCCTGCCACGCACACCAGCCTCAAAGCTTACAATTAACCATCATCCATGAGCATGAAAATACTCAATTCCAGAAAGAGTCATATCAGAGCACTGAGCAAACATCATAATATTTGTATACTACCATCTCTCATTCACACCTCTTAATATATTTTCCAAACAACAATTTATAATTTAATTAACAACAACAAATTAGAACCAAACCCAGAAGTAAATAAAGAACATCATCACACATATATATATCATCATCTTTTATCCATAAAAGAAAAAGAAGTAAATAAACGATGGTGTAAAAGAAATTGAACCAAAGAACATCATCACACATGCTCATAAATGGATATAGTCGGAAGTAGTTTCTGCTATCTGCAAAAATTTGATTCCACATTATACTATTAATTAATAATTTTTTGTAAGTACATCATCATTGTACTTACAAACTGAATCAACTTTCTCTTGATCGACATTCCCACCAATCCAAAGAAACATCAACTCTCTCTCATGAGTCACAACCAATAATCAAATGCATGTCTAACTCGAAAAGATTATGACAAAAAAGTAACTAATTTAAAAAATGAAAATATAAAATAAATTTGAAAGGACTTACATGTGATGTGATCCATGAACTTCTTGTTTTCTTGTTAATAAACATAGGCTTTAGAAAAACTAAATTGCAGCCACCTGTACAGAAAAACCAGTAGGAGATCATCACAAACAGGTAGCTAAAACCGACAATGAAAATCTATAAACTGAACCAAAACACTTGCACACCAAAGCAAAAGAGAAGAAAATAAAACCTATATGTTGCAGCTGGATCACGTGGAGACAGATCAAAACCCAAAGGCAGAAGAAACACCACTACATAGCAGTTGTGGTATCGAACACTTCTTTTGCACAACAACAGTCCACGGGCTGAAAATCAGCTCCAAGCTATGCAGAAAACACTTTGAACTTGCTCCAAATTATGTATTAAATTACCTTTAACCAACTTCAAATTATGCAAAAAAAACAACTTCGGCAAAACGGTTAAAAAGAAGAAAGTCTTTGAATGTGTTCACGTCAGACACTCACTGTTTGTTACCTCTACAACATTCGTCGGTTGCCGACCATATCCAGACTCTTTCTTCCGTGAATTTGAACCAGAAATTGAATTCTTTGAAGGGTTTCTGTGAAAATATATCGCTTTATTCATAATTTCAACATCCTTTAACAACTGCATTTGATTAAAGAGAACCCGCACCATTTATTTTACCACTTATCAGTCTTAACAACACTATTGTTTATCTAATAAAACCAAAAAAGACAAACACAAATTTTTTATTTTGAAATTAACAAAATAGCATACAAAAGATGGAGATAGATTGAGTAACTGGAGAAATGAATTAGGGCAACAAATTCAATGTGTTTTCATGGGTTGAAAACATCAAATGATTTTGAGATTTGGATCTGTTCGCTCTCACTCTCACGGTTCTCGCAATGGTTTACAGTGAGGTGGCCGCCGGAAGTGGAGGCGATGAGGATGAATGGATTGTTGTTCTGTGATGGAGATGAAGTAGAGAATAGCATCAATTGAGAGAGGAGAATAACAACGATTATAGATTGGGATAGGATAAGAGAGAAAGAGCTATGATTCTGATTTCAAAAAAAAAAATTAGGAGCATTGAAAGTTTGTCTAGAGTGTGGGGGGAAAAAAATAGGAGCATTGAAAGTTTTGTTAAAAGAAATAGGAGATTATGTGTGATCTGTTGAGAACATTTCAAAAAAATAAGGCAGATTTGTTTTGTTAAAAAAAAAAGGAGATTATGTGTGATCTATTGAGAACATTTCAAAAAAATAGGGCAGATTTGTTTTGTTCAAAAATATAGGAGATTAAGTGTGATTTGTTGAGAAGGAAAAAATAGGGTTAATAATTAAACAGGGGTATTAGAGTAAAATTAACCATTAGAGTTAGGTTAAAATTAGGGCAAACATTTGCTTCCGGTTAACTTTAATAAATAAGAGATTTTGAAACACGTGATTGATTGGTTTCTCTTTTTATTTTTACCAGCAAAAGACCCGTGTTTTCTCTTAACATTGCGATAATTATATAAAAAATAATTAGATTATTAAATAATTGAGTGACACCAGTTATGAATTTTATTCGTTTATATATGCGGAAAAAAAAAATACTTATGTAGATATGTGAGTAAGTTGATATGATAAAATTTTGAAAATTCATGATTATTTTTAAAATCAAAATTACTATAGTGTTTCTATTAAATAACTTTTTATTTTATATGCAAAAGACTATTCAGTGTTTGGACCGCACCCATTGCAAATTTTATGTACTTATATTTGCATAAACAAATTTTTATATACATATATGAGAAAGTCGATATGATAAAATTTTGAAAACTCATGACTATTTTTAAAATCAAAATTAATGTAGCGTTTTTATTAAATAACTTTTTGTTTTATATGCAAAAGATTGTTCAATGTTTGCACCACACCCGTTGTAGATTTTATATACTTATATCTACATAAACCAAATTTTTTATATACATATATAGGAAAATCTATATAAACATTAATATTGTGTGTTTATTAAATAATTTTTTATTTAAAACACTATTAAATATTTAAAATGCACTCATTTAGGATTTTACGTGCTTATATATGCAGAAGAATTTTTTTATGGTGATAAGGTCTTGGTAGTTTATGAAACTATTCACACTAATTCGAACACTCAGCATGATCTGGACCTATGGCACCATGTTCGTGAGTATGACAGAGCCAATGCAGAGTTACATTTTACTTCGGTTTTATCTAGGAAACAAAAACAACAGGTTAAGAAACAACTTCAGGTAGGAAAGTTGCCGCCTTATAAAACCCGTTCCCAAGGAGGATCATCTCCAAGTGTTTAATGAATATTCTACATTGGAATATTCGCGGTTTTGGTAATATAGACACTAAAATCGCTCTAAAAAAATTATTTATCACATGTCTTCTGTTATTTTTTTAGCAGAGCCAATGGTCACTTTTGCGCAGGTACCTGCTTTGTATTGGCATAATATTGGTTTTACTAAATTTTGTACAAATGTTAGAGATAATTTAATGCCGGATCTTTGGGCTCTTTGGGGTTATGAGGTTTCTGCTTCTGTTATTTTTGTGACATCTCAGTGTATTGCTTTGTCAACAGATTCCTGTTTATATAGCGGCGATTTATGCAAGCAATTCATATCTGACTCGTCGACAGTTATGGGCGGAAAATGTGGCCCTTCGCCTTGATTGATCTATTTGTAATGATGATTGGACGTCCTTCTGGCGTCATATTAGTTGTTGCTCTCTAGTTAGGGAAGGAAATTGTTGTGTGATTTGTTAGCTAATATGGGTCATTCGCTCCAGGGCACGGTTTGGACCGGAGTGGGATACCTCGTTCTAGGCTACCTTTGTGAGCTGTTTTCTTTGTTTTTGCTTTTCTTTTAAGGGTTTTGGCCTAGTCCCTCCTCCTGTACTCATTTTTCCCTTTTTTTCTAATAAAATTTTCTTTGAGATTGGCGGCATGTGATTGAGGTTCTTCGAGGTGCCAACCTAGTTGGGATGTCGCTGCTTTCCCTTGATGTCTGTTCAATTTCCTGACTTAGCAAAAAAAAAAAATAGTCGATTTGATAAAATTTTGAAAACTCGTGACTATTTTCAAAATATCAATATTAATGAAGTGTTTCTATTAATTAAATTTTTATTTTATATGCAAAACATTGTTCAATGTTTGCACCGCTCTCGTTGCAAATTTTAAATGTACCAATTTAAAATACCGTTAAATATTTAAACCACACTCATTGAGGAATTTATATGCTTAGATATGCAGAAGAAAAATTTTATGTACCAATTTGTGATAGTCAATATGATAAATCTTTAAAAACTCGTGACTAATTTCAAAAGATCAACATTAATGCAGTGTTTCTATTAATTAAATTTTGATTTTATATGCAAAACATCGTTCAATGTCCGCATTGTTTTCGTTGTAGATTTCAAATGTTTATATTTGCAGAAACAAATTGTATATACATATATGAGAAAGTTGACATGCTAAAATATTGAAAACTCATGATTATTTTCAATATATAAATATCATTTTTATTTTATACGAAAAACATCATTCAATGTTTGCTGGACGATTATAAAATTAAAGAGATCATGAGTTTTTAATAAGGACGATTGTGAAATTTTGCTGGACTTTAATTTTTTTATATATTTTTAGTAGATTATCCGTAATTAATTTTTTAAAAAACAAATAAATTAGTTCCATAGTTATCCTTTGAAATTGGTTACACTTGTGATGACAATTGTCTGTAATTATAAATTATTTAAAAACAAATAAATTAAATTTTACAAAATGATCATTATGCACATAAAATTAAGGAGATCATGAATTTTAATAAAGGCAATTGTGAAATTTCGTTGGACTTTGATTTTTATATTTATTAGTAGAGTAGATTAGTAGATATATTTATTAGTAGATTAGTAGATTTCATAATATAAAAAATTGCAGTTAAAAAATAAAATCTTTTTTATTACAATTAGAAAATCTTTATCTATGTAGCTTTATTCGTAAACAAAGTGACAATCAACATTTAAAATTTACATATAAAACTGTAAAACTTGTTTTCAAACTAAGAATCTCCTGTATGTATATAATGGAGATATTACACACACTCCCTTCTCCGAGTGGTTGCAAAGCTCGGAGAAGGAAGTTTGAGAACTGACATTCGGTTAACAATTGGTTAAGGAAATGGGGTTTTCTGTGGGTCTTGCTTGTGATTATATTAAGAAAAATTCAAATCATGGATTTTGTCAAAATGTATCGGCAGTCGTGAAATAACTTTTTTAAATGTTATCAAAGGAACTTGCTACTTGTAGTCAATTGACATTGCAAGCAATTGACAATTGACAGGGGAAGGAACACAAACAATGGAAGGAACACAAATCAAATAGGAATATGAAAGGGTATTTTGGCAACAAAGATTTTTATTTAACGGAAGTTAAGAAAATTTGACAGAAAACATCAAATTGGATTAAATTGAACTAGGAGTATGTTTTATTGGGTCGTATATTTTGAAACATGAGATGAGGTGTGTGTAATACTTGTATTTTTTAGGGAAAGAGAATGTATAGTTTCACTTTTTTATTTATTTGTTAAGTAATTTAGTGATTATAATTTTACTTTTAAAACAAATAATTAAAGAATTTGAGATTCAAACTCAACCTTTATAGACTTTATGTTAGAGTAAAACGAAGAGGAAAAGATGATTTTGCCCTTTTTGCCTAAAAAATTCCAGCACCTACTTGCTACCGACCGTAACCTCCCACATATTTTATATTTTCCCTTTTGATTTCCCTTCTTCAATTCTACTCACACCACCACCTTAAAAAAATGGTGTAAATATTAACCGAATTTTCCAAAAATGGAGGGGTGGTTTTCAACGTCCAGTTCAGGCAATAACGATCAGCAACAGAAAGCAGGAGGTTCATCTTCATCTTCTTTGCTTGCTGATTGGAATTCATACGCTTCATCTCAACAGGATCAGGATCCTTCTAATTCCGCCATCACCTTCGATCTTGAATCCGCTGTTAGATCTGCCAATAACACCGTCACCGGCACTTTCAGCGTGTAACCTCTTCAACTCAATTGCATTCTAGGATTTTTTTTAATTTTATTTTTTGTATATCACGATAACAGTATATAGTGTTTTAAGCTTGTTCCAATTCGGTAAGGATATAATTGGAAATGCATTATTTAACTCAAGAACACGAAACTCTACGTTTCGGAGTAAACCACTAAATTAGTCTCTGACTTTGTAGTCGGCTCTAGAATATTTAAAAAACGTCACTTTCTGTGTAAACTGTCAAGTTAGTCCATGTATTTAACCGCTTACTATCAATAGGTTCTTATAGTTTAATCACCTACTATCAATTTGGTCCCTGACATTAGAATCGAATTTGGTCTCTGACTTTTAGAAGGACTGATATGAGTATAGTTTGACAGAGTCAGAGTCAGGGATGTTTTTGAAATATTCATAATATCAAGGATCTATTTGAGACCGGGATGTAGAATCAAGGACCAATTTGGTGGTTTACTCTTGTGATCTGATTGCAAATTAAGTTCATGTTTCCATTATATTTAGGTATTTCATTGACAATATCACAAAAGCTATATGGACTAGCAAAATGCTGTGGAAGTTTTGGTTTTTAAGACAATTGAATGAAATGAGAATGGGAGATTGTAAATGAGTCAGGGGCTGTTTGGATTGACTAATTTGAACTTATCTACTAGCATATGCATTTGTGAGACAATTTTGGAGAGCTTATGGAAATAGCTTACAACATCTGACATGTCCATAAACTATTTTCAGCTTATTTCCTTGAGCTCTCTAGGATAACTTGTGCAAACAACTTATAGCTTATATGAAAACCATTTGACTTTGTTTTATCTTTTGTTATAAAAATAGCTTACACATTATTACTTATGTGATAAGCGCTTAATTAACCAGTTTATCGAACACGGCCTTAATACTTCTATGGACCCTAATGTTAAGCTTTGGTTAGATCAGGGAGAGTCATTTCAGGCAGGTACAGGAAGGTGGTTGGGAATGGGAGCTTTAACTATATTACGATGATTAGGCTTCGCATATCTCTTGTTGTAAGTGTTGTTTGCCAGTTTCTTAATTCTCCTTGAGATAGTCATTCATAGTTGTCATACAACAACACAACATAGTGGTGTGATAGTAGAAGAGCCAAACAAAGAAGCCTGTTAGCTGCTATTTCTTTGTTATGTTTCATTTTTTAGTCGTGGCAATCATGACCGCTATTCGTTGCAGAAATCATACACTTCTCTTCTCTATTGTGACTATTAGGTCTCCAGAAACATTTTTTTGCCCCTGTCATATGCTTGTTGCGGATTGATTTTGGGAGAAAGTTGGGATTTTGTCCCTCTCTTTTTCAGATAAATTTCTCCCCACATGTTGATCAAACTACCTTAACATTAAAACTTGAGAGCTTCCTTCTAGCCAAGCTCACTATGGTCAAGTCTGGCAGTTTTGGGCCTCATTTTGGTGACTGTTCTTTACATGCTCTTTTTTCATTTATGATAATCTGCCCTGTTTTCCCTTTCGGCTCTTTTGAGTCTACAAGCTTGGTTATTTGCATTTAAGTGTTTTTTAATTTCTGATCTTTTTTTTGTTTTCTGGTTTTCCCAAATTAGTCTCAATTATTTTTTGGGTGTTTGTAGTTCAAACTCATTATTGTTGGTCTTGCATGCTCTATTTTTGAGTTTATCACTTTGCAGTATTTATTTCCTTGATTATTGTAATGTTTAGCTTAAGGCCGATGATTTTGTATTATTAGTTATGATATGCCCTGAATCTTAGCGTGTGTAGTATAATTTACTTAACTTTTATCTGAAATTTTGGTATAGCGGCCATCCTGCTGCAGCGTGTTTGGTGCCAGCCTTTACTTGCTACTCCCTGGGACTTATAACTATGTAGTCAGTGTAATGTAGCAATTCAAAGAGGCTAAAGGCTCTCCTGGAAAAGGATTGATCCTTGACAATAGAGGCTATACCGATTTTTTTACCCACATGGATGCAGATTGGGCTGACATCTCAAGTCATGTATAGGCCATTAACTTTAGGTTACTGTGTTTTTATTGGAGGTAATCATATTGGTTGGAACTTGGAAGAACAAGCAGAATATATATTGTTGATAGATTTAGTGTGCAGAATACTTAAGTTTTTCATATGGCAAAAACAATTTATTTTTGAACTAAAATTTTGTTAGTAAGGACTATGAGTCTTATTTGTGATAATCAAGCTTCCTTATAGGCTTATACATTGCCTCTAATCCAGTTTTTCATTAGCAAACAAAGCATATTGAGATAAACTGTCAGTTTATCAATTAATCCCAATGATCAACTGGCAGATATGTTTACCAAGTTACTCTGGAGTTCAAGGACAACATACATATGTCATATATGCACTAGCATGAAGAGAACTGTGGATATTCACCATGCTTCCATTTCTCATGCTTAGTTTTCAGTTGTATTTAACACGTAACTAGTTAGTGATAAGTTTCAAGGAAAATTGAAACTATTTGTTTGTTCCCTTGGAAATGCTTTAACTTATTTATTCCTCCTGTAAAACGCAGAATGTAATTTTCTTACTGCAAGTGTTGTTAGCCATTTATTTAAAATTATTCTCGAGATAGTCATTCATTGCTGTAAATCAGTAGGGCAACATAGCGGTGTGATAATAGAGGAGTGGAGCAAAGAAGCCTGTTAGCTGCTCTTTGTTAGCTGTGTTGTATTTTTAAGTTGTGGCAATCATGACCACTATTCATGGCAGAAACCATGCACTTCGCTGTTAAGACTTTTAGCTTTTCAGAAACCTTCTTTTGCCCCTGTCATATGCTTGTTTCTGACATATTTAGGGAGAAAGATGGGATTTTGTCCCTCCTTTATTCAGCTAAAAGAATGAAATAAATCCTTTATTTTTCGTTACATGTTCGATCAAAGAGCCTTCGCGTTTAAACTTTAGACCTTCCTTCTTGCCAAGCCCACTACTCTCTGGTGTCATTGTGGTCAAGTGTGTCAGTTCCAGGCGTCATTTTATCGACTTGTCTTCACATTATTGCAGTTGTTGCATGTTCTATTTTTTGGTTTATTACTTGGCAGTATTTGTTTCCTTGATTATTGTAAATGTTTAGCTTATGAACAATGATTTTTTATAATTAGTTATGATATGCCTTGAATTTTGAGCATTATGTGTATAGTATAAATCACTCAACCTATATCTACAATTTCTGTATAGAGTCCATCCTGCTGTGGTTTTCGGCTCAGTCATTGTAGTGTAGTAGTTCAAATATTGTGTTACACTAAAGGCTCTCCTAGAAGAGGATTGATCCATGCAATAAAAATCATACTGATTTTGTTGCTTACTGGATACTAAGTGGGCCGGAAGCTCTAGTGGTATCCAGACGGTCAACTTTAGGTTATTAAGAAGCAAAATATTGTTGAAAGATCTAGTGGATAGACAATATACCGAGTTATGACTCCATCCAGTTTTTTTTTTTTAGCAAATAAAGCATATATTGAGACAGGTTGTCATTTTATCCAAAAAAGGTTTTATCTAGAAAGACGACGATATCATTTAATCCCAATGATCAATTGTTGTATATGTTCACTTAGTCACCCTGGATGGAGTCCAAGTTTAGCATACATGTCACAAGCTTGATGCATATGTCATACATGCATTGGCATGAAGAGGATTGTTGAGATTCACCGTTCTTCCAATTTCCTATGCTTAGTTTTCAGCTGTATTTAACACAGTCAGTTAGTGATAAGTTTCAAGTAACACTGAAACCATTTTTTCTCTTGGAAATGCTTTAGCTTATCTATTATTCCTGTAAATTGTAGAATGCAATTTTCTTCAAGCAACACTGAAATCGTTTGTTTTTCCTGAAATTATGACTTCGAGTAATTAAACGGTTTTCTTTTAATAATTGTTAGTGTTTCTAAAAGTGTGAGAGATATACCTGGAAACTTCCAGTCTGCGACTAGCAGTGTTCCTTCTGGGAAAGCACTCCTGTATTTTGGTTTGTTTCTGGCGAGCGGAGTCTTCTTCATTTTCATTGCATTTACCTTGTTCCTGCCTGTGATGGTGGTTATGCCCCAAAAGTTTGCTCTATGCTTTACTCTTGGGTGTGGATTTATTATTGGATCGTTTTTTGCTCTAAAAGGGCCAAAGAATCAACTTTCTCACATGTTTTCAAAGGAGGTAAGTTACCAAAATTTCATGTCTTGTTGTTTTCAGGTTTAAAAAATAGCTTCACATTTCATTATGTATATATGTTGCTTCAGTGTGTTCATTTGATTTTTTAGTATAATAGTCCCTATGATTTGATTGCATGTTTTTTATGCCTTCTCCTGACTCTGACCTCCTTTATGAATATTTTTCAGAGGCTCCCATTCACACTGGGGTTTATACTCAGTATGTTTGGTACCATTTACGTATCAATGGTGCGTCATAGCTACATTCTATCTGTTGTATTCTCCGTTGTACAGGTATCACTTTCATGGATCCTTAATAAGTTAGAATGTTTCTCTGTTGCTTCGTCTTTCCCTTCCCTTCCTATTAGCATTTGCTGTGGATTTGAATTATAGTGGCTGTATAGTAAAATATTGAATTTAAATAGAAATTAATCCTTTTATATAGCATAAACTTGAGACTTCCTATTTCCACACTTGTCGTGGCTGGATTTATATGATGATAGGTGTTGGTTCCATTTCCATGACATGCATTACATGTTTTCAGCAACTATAGTGTGGAAATAGATCTTCCTTTAGATACTTTTGCATATACTACTTATTATGTTTCTTTTGGCTTGGAAAAAAAACTATTTATTCTGTTTCTATCCAAAGCTATCAATCTTGTATTGAAAATGATGTTTTCTTTTTGATGAGGGAAAAAAATATGATGTTTAGATTATACTTGTAGGTTCTCTCACTCGGATACTATGCTATATCATATTTTCCTGGTGGATCTGCTGGAATGAGATTTCTGACTTCTGCTTTAATGTCCAGAATAATGACTTGTTTTGGGAGGTGATTTGGTTTTGGTTATTATTGTTATACATTTTATGGGGGGAGGGGTAAACTTTGTCTATAGATAGGTGAAACTTTGAACTGACCCAGAACAGGATAATGCTGAGTTGAAACATCATCTAACATGTCCTGAGATTTCAATGTTTGTTGCCACCTCTTAATGAGAAAATTGGTTGATCTCTTTGCCATAAGTTGTAATCTTTATTGCATGCGTATGGGTATGAATATCACTATTTCACGATATTTTGTACTAAATAGAGATCATTGGACAAGAGTGAATTGTTCAAATTCCACTATGCGATAGCGTAGTAGCACCGCAAAGTCACTATTTAACAATATTGATTCTAATTAATGAGATTAATTTCGTACTTGTTCATAAAGTATTTGGATGGCTTATTAAAATAATCCCAAAACAGTTTATTGAAATATCATGTAATATAAAACACTGATGTACCAGATAAGTTATAAATAATCCTTGATGATATTTTCTTAGGCCACAAGTGAAGAAACTTCCCTGACTAGTAACTACCAACAAAAGGAAACAGGAAGAATCTACTAGGGACATTATATTCGGAATTTGGGCGTACAAACTAAGATTCCTAAATTGCATCCCTATCTTCTCTCACACACACACAGCCTTTGAATTCAAACAATGACCAGATGGTCCCATCCCACGTTCAATTCCTCACACCACATTCCTTAATATCGTCAAAAACTTTCATCATTTACAAACATTCCACGATTACCATGCATCTTGATAAGAGCATTAAGGGGCTGTTTGTTTCAACGGATTGTGAAAGGATTGATAGTAGGGGGGACATAAAGTTTATGGAAAATTGTACTTTCCATGGTTTGGTTTGCATGTTAAAGAGGAAAGAAAGTATACTTTTTGTGGACCCCATCACTGAAAACCTTTCCGCACCAAATTGAGAAGAAAGCCGAGAGAGAACATTGAATTTAGCAAAAAGACCAAACAGCCCTTGTTTTAGAGAATTGCATCACGTTTATGTACTCGAGTTTTCTTCATGAAATTGCTTGATTACATAGAGCTTAGATATGCCACTACCATTCCATTTTTTATGCAAGTTTATGCCACCACTTTCTTTATTTACAAGGACAAAATTCTTTTTTCCATTTATATTATACATATTTATATAATAGTAATAAAAGGTTATATTTTAAATGAGGGGTACTTGTGTCATTTAATAAAATATGTGGGCTTAATTGCATGTTTGATCCCTTATGTTTATTTTAGTTTTCAAGTTGGCCCCTTATGTTTTAAAAGTTTCAAGTTGGTCCAAAACGTTACCCACGTTGGAATAAGTTAGTCCATTCCGTCACTTAACGTTTAAAGATTTGGGTTGACAATATGGGTGATAGAACCTTAACTTATTTAGAAAATTAGTTTAAATCATTTTTTAAATTTTTTTGGTTTTATTAAACTCAATATCATGTCGTGAAATGGACTAACTTATTCCAACGCGAGCAACGTTTTGGACCAACTTGAAACTTTTAAAACGTAAGGGACCAACTTGAAACTTTTAAAACATAAGGGACCAACTTGAAAACTAAAATAAACATAAGAGATCAAACATGCAATTAAGCCAAATATGTGTCTTTCTTTTCTTTCATTTTCTTCTCACTTTCACTTATACCAAACAACCAAACAATCCTCTCATATTCTACCCTCTTTCTATTCACTTTCATTCCTTCAACAATCTTTCCTCATACTTTCTTTCCTTTTACTTTTTTTGATAATCCAAACAAAACCTAAAGGTACAAATATTCGGTTTACATCCCGTTGCTTTCATTTCTTCATAAACTAGTTTTTGAACGAATTCAAAAACATACGTTGAGAGTGATTGATTGATCCTTTAAAGAAAGAAAAAAAAGACCAATTGATTAATAATAAATGGTTGATAATAAAGACCAACAGAACGGGTATCAACTATTATGAGCTTATGATTTTTTAGAGGTTGAGCTTTACAACTTATGAGCTCATATGACGAAAATAGAACTTGATTGATAACATTTCTTTTCCACAAGTTTATAGTTTATATTGATAATATAGTTAAATTGACTTATACCTTATAATTTTCCCATGTCTTTTAACTTGAAAACAAAAATTAATTAAATATTTTTTTTTTTAATTTCATATTTATAAACTTTTTTTTAACTCGTTCACCCTTTCTTTCTCACTCTCTTCTCTCATTCTCAAACTCAGTTGCCACCCCTTTCATCTTCTTTTTTTTGTCAGAGGGGTGATTTAGGGTTAATTTTGACCCAAAAATCACCTCTCCGAGTTGTTTTTCCTTCTATCCTAATTGAATAAGTGATTTCACATATTTTTCTGTTTTCTTTCGTTTGTTTTTGTGATTTCGTCGTCTCTGAACGATTCTGTTTGTTTTGATTTCCCGTCTTGGTGCGGTGTTTATTTGATTCAGGTTGAAAGATTAGCTTTGAGCAAGTGCAGATCCGATCAATGACAATGATTTTGGCGTCGTCAATGTTGCAGATCCGAAGACATGAGTATTCCGGAGACTTGAATATAGTCATATTTGTAGGCATATGTTCTTTGCCGTTTTATGCTATTAACATAGATGTTGTGAGTTTGTTCACAGATTCATCCTTTTTGTTTTTAGCAAATTTGGATTTGTATTGTATCGATGTACTCTATCAATTTGAATGAATAAATATCGTTTATTTTTGTCAAAAATAAAACTAGTTTTTGAATGAATTCAAAAACACTCGGATTTATAAGCTAATAGATCTTTTTTTTGGCAGTGAGCTAATAAATTTTTTATAGTTTAATCAAGTGTCTTGAGTTCAAACAAAATCATAAACGTGTTGGTGTTAAATCTTTTGAGATTGTTATTCATTGTAGTCCGACTTAAAGATTAATTTTCACAATTGTACGTGTAGATATGAGTTAGTAAATAAAAAAAACTAGTCCAACCATTAACTATATCAAACACAACAAAATCAATCAATTAGTTTATCAGCTATGAACCATTTTATAAACTATTCACAATAAGCCGGAATACATTATAAGTAGCTTATCAATTATCCCTATTGTTTCTTTTCCAAACATAGCCTTAGATGTCTGGCATATTACTGAAACACCCCCAAAGGTTTATGATTGAGTTTCAGTTTCACTCTCGCTTGAATCCCTTATTCTCTCCGTCCCCGTCTCCCTCTGACAGCCTGACTCCGGCAGCGGCTCTCTCTCCGACTTCTCATTCTTCAGCTTCAGGTTTGTTTGTCTTCTCTTCTTGAAACCATAAGTTGTCTCTGTTATGTTTGTAATTTTTTTTATGTGGGTTTCTGACTTTGTAGCACCGACACTCATGATCGACGCATTGAATTATGTCATTGTTTGGGCTGGTGCTCGTGCTTCATAGGCTTCTGATACAAATTGTTTGTATGTCTCTTTTTATTATTTCAATTAGCAATTTAGTAAGACTTTGTATTGGATATGTTGGCAAGAGTGTCAATGGTGTTGAATAGGTGTCAATGTCAATTTGGAAGGCAATATGCAAATGAGTTTCTTTTTTTGTTGAATTTCTTGCTGCTTTATGTTATTAGTATTTGATTTGTGTGTTTTTTTACGAGTGATACAATGGTTAAACTTAAACATAACAAAATTGATGCATTTTTTTTAAGAGGAAAGCTTATATTTATATGACTTTAATAAATTTCAAGCACAATATTTTAGTTAGTACTTTCCGCTCCTCCCAATATTTTGGACAAGATCAGCCACTATGTGTGGACAAAACCACCATACAATTATGTCTCATTTCCACTGTTATAAATATATTAATTTTGCAAACATATATTTTGGAAATTCTCTCAAACTATTTGCATTTTGAAGAAGCATTTCCCTTTTTGGTATTCTTCATTTGTGCCTATTAAAATCTCATGTCCTTTGGCTCTTCATTTTTTTCAGGGAATATAGAAGATTGCAACTTTTGAAGATGGCTGCAACCTTTGCTTCCAGATGTTCTCGTGGTATGTTGTTTTATGTTTGCTTCTTGTGTTCCATTTTTACAACTGAAATTATTTATCAATAAAAAAATTAAAAGAGATTTATTTGATCAGAATCTGATGTTACATTAGTTTTTGTAGTTCAATGGAACTTTAAAGCCCATTTTGTTACAATTGTGTTTTTCCTAAGAGACTAGCTAAATTTACCACTTTCAAGCTCTTGATATGACTTTCACCACATATTTATTAGATTGATGTCTGACTGCACTCATTTAACGTATCAGTAAGATTTTTTTTAATGTGCTGTGAGTTTTCACTTATTGTCTGGAAGTTATTTGTAGAGTTTTCTTTTGCATGTTGAAAATTGGAGAAATTTTATTTCAGTATTGATATTTCTGGTGATCTCTGTGGCTTGGGTTCCAAATCTTATAGGGATTCTGAAAAGTTGAAACTACGATGCAACCACAATTTTGGTTGCACTTGATGCCAGTATCACATTATTACTAGTGAATTTGGTGATTGCCCAAGGTCCAATATTATTAGACTATATGCTAGGAGGCATAAGAGGCGTAGGACACAGGATCTGACTGTAGGCCATTGAATTCAGTCTTGTTTTTCCTTTAGAATCTGATGTTTGCCTTTCATGTTCAAAATAAATAACTAGTATGTTTCTTTTAGTACCAATATATTTAGATTTGCATTCACTGGCTTGTACTTGAGCAATATTGATTCATTGCTTAGGAAACTACGCTGCATTGCAATGTATTCTGTAGCAAAATTTTAGAAAAATTACCATAGTGTGTCTACTGCATCCCCATGTGTACACAATGGGAACTTGTAAAGGTATTGTACGCTGTAACCTTATAAAAGTACCCATGTATCATAGATAATGCAGTCTCCAGTACTATCTCCTTTTAGGTGACTGTTTAGCATTGAATTTTCTTAGTTACTACCTACGCAAAAGTGCCTACTTCTGGCATCTCCAAGTATTCTTTTAAATTGTTTTCACTGAAATTGGGGCGGGAACACGACCAGATGTTGCCGTCCATAAGCTAAATTTCTTCTAGGTTAGCAGCCGGGGTGCTCCTTCATTTTACTATCATTAGCTTTGTCGAGGAGACTGAACTGAGCTACCTTGATATTGTTATGCATTACGTGCAATTGTATTCTACATTCGTTTCTTTTTCTTACAATGTAGAACAAGTCCAATAACCCCACAAAATGTTGCTTTTTCATAAGTGCACACTCACATACCCTTTCCAAGAAGTAACAAATTTTGGGAAAATTCCAAGAATGATGATACTCACAAGCTTCTATATTTTGTTCAGAACTTTATACAATTATACAATATTTCTGTGTTCTTGGGTTTGTGTGTGTTGAGAAAAATCACACTAACAAAGGATCAATAATTGGAACACACACAAACATAGTGCAAAGAAAATAACAAAAGACGCATAATTTACGCGATTCAGCACCTTTTGCTTATATTTTGGAGATGCCTCAACTCTCTACAACACTGTCTTTATATGAATCAATCCAGCTTTATATGTCTTGCAAATCATTGATTCTATCCTTTTGGTGGTGATGTCCAATTTGTTAGTTTACTACCACCATGTTGTAGTTTCATTATTACATGGTCATATTGCTCCCTAAAACATGGAGCATTGGCAAACTGTTGCTTTTGCAATAAATTGAAACCACTACATTTTGCAAGCACTCTGAAATTTCATATATTAAGCTGCATAACTCTATCTTGGCAGTTTGCACTTGTGCCACTAATCCTTCCCTCCCCCTATTTACATGTCAAACACGAACTCAAGAATTTTTATGTTGATAAGGTGATACTTTATCCACTTAATAAATATTTTTATTAACTTATTAGTTTTTTGTTTCATGTGTTGAAAAACCAAACTAGTGGGCCGTTCTCTGTTCGGTGGATTAAGCAACAGTTCCCCTGGTCTATTTACCATGTCACATGAGATGACATGCAACAGTTATTTTTCTCAGGTACATGTAGGAATCAGTTGCAGGATCATGTTTCAATTATTATAATTTCCTTAACATTATTTTCTTATGCTTGCCAAACACAGTATTGGTAATCTTAAACCTAGATTGTAGAAAACAACAGTAATTTTTCCATGCAATGCAAAGATACATGTGTACTTAAAATGAGTCACAAATCCATGCTTAGTTCTTACACACACTGTTATGATTCCTTCCTGAAGAAAACAATGTCTTCCTTTTTGCAGCAACAACGAACCTTCATACAGATGAGGACTGTTCTGAAGGTTGTGGACAATTCTGGGGCTAAAAAGGTGATGTGCATAC
>Ga0228710_1005803_pt1 | contig 19038 bp, 9 predicted proteins | sample MedpolnodulmetaG_FD_177995 | JGI IMG/M metagenome (GOLD analysis project Ga0228710, IMG submission 177995) | Root nodule microbial communities from Medicago polymorpha collected in Santa Monica, California, United States - pink nodules | ecosystem: Host-associated > Plants > Roots > Nodule...
GATAATATCGACTAATAATTAGAATCCGCAACCCAAATCCAAGAATACGTACGAGTAGGTTGACGAAGTTTAATCCCAGCATACTTATTTCCCTGTTAACTCTCGTTCCATTTACAATCTCTTAGTTGATAGTTTATGAAACAAAATACCCGACAACCCTAGCTCAGAACGATATTGATTGTTGAACGGCTTAGAATATCGCACCAGTCCATGTGGAGACGATAACATAAAAACTTACTTTTGTTGCTACAACAGACGCGACCCACAACCACCACTGTGAAGGAGGCGGAGGCTACAAAACTCCAAATCTGCCAAACCCAGGACTAGATCGAAACCCAGATAGTCTCCAGCACCAACCAAAAGCTCCAGACAAAACCGGCGGCGAAAACGACGACAGAAAGAGGCTAGATCCGTTGCAGGTGCGGCGGAGGAAAAACAGAGAGAACGATCCAGACAGGGTGAATCGGTGGTGCGGAGATGATCTCATCGCACCACCGCGCGAAAAGGCTACAACTGAATTGTTTGGGTTGATGGAGGCGTGGTGGTTGGAAACGCAGAAACAAGAGTGTACGGCGGTAGGGGAGAAAAAGTCTGTATGTTAATGAAATTGTCAAAATATTTTATATATGACAAGATCAATTCTAATATGAATATATTTTTGTAATACAAGATGAATAATTTTACATGACTAAAATAAGACAGCATAGTCTAAAAGCGAAAATTGATTTATTTATAGGGCTGAAAAAAATAATCTACAGGGCCTAAAAGAAAAAGAAAAAATGATATATTTAGAAGTATTTAGTGACAAAGTTAGCTGAAATTCTATGTGCATCGTAAATATAATGAAAAAAATTAAATATATTTTTATAAACCTTGTCTCGATAAAAAAATTGACTGCTAACCACCCCCACCCCTTCCCTAATTTTGAGACGAAGGGGCCCGTCGTAGTTTGGAGTTTGATAGTGGGGTAAATATAGTCTAACCAAGAGTAATGCAAGCAACAAGTTAAGTATTACCCATGCAATAAATCAAGTGGTATGGCTCATGAGGAATACATGTAACAAGACAAGTGTCAAGAGAAATACATGCAATAGGCCAAGTGTTACCCATGCAATAAATCAAGTATCATGGCTCATGAATACACGCAGCAAGTTAAGTGTCCAGAGAAATACGTTCAAGAAGCCAAGTGTTACACATGCAATAAACCAAGTGTCATGAATCATGATGAATACATGCAACAAGCCAAGTGTCAAGAGGAAAACATGAAGCAAGCCAAGTGTTACCAATGCAATAAATCAAGTGTAATGTCAAGAAGAATACTTGCAGCAAGTCATATGTCACCATGCAATAAACCAAGTGTCATGACTCAAGAGAAATCCATGCAACAAGCCATGTGTCAAAAGGAATACATGCAATAAGTCAAGTGTTACCCATGCAATAAACCAAGTGTCATGACTCATGAGGAATACATACAACAAGCCACGTGTCAAGTGAATACATGGAGTATATCAAGTGTTACCCATTCCACAAACCAATTGTTAAGAAGAATACATGCAACAACCACATGTTACCCATGCAATAACCCAAATGCCATGAGGAATGCATGCAACAACCCAATTGTTATCCGCACAGTAAACAAAGTGTCAAGATTCTTACGTGCAACAAGCCAAATTTTATTCATGCAAAAAGACTTATTTGTTTCTTCCTCCCTCATGAATCCCAACCCCTTTTCATTTTCATGAACTCACCAAATCCTCCACTCTCTATCATCTCATTTTTTTCTTCAAAAAGGACATCTCTTTTATTCTCTCATCAGTCACAACCCTATCTCTTTCTTCTGGATCCTCTCTGCCCTCCCCTTATGTGCTCACTCTCTACAGATCCTGTGACATTTGGACCATGCATCTCTACTGCAGCTTCTTCGATCGGTGAATTCTTCTACGACTATGTCAACACTTGAATTCACACCGCCAATGGGCCCACCTTCGTGATCCTTGCTCCGACATCAAACCTTATGTTGTTGACAAGTTAACAATAACAACGCTACGACTAGTACTAACAAACTTATTACTCCACGACCCAAGTCTCGTAGAGATAAGGTCAATGAGGGACTTCCATGTTGCAACATACATTATATTACAATTTGTTGAGGCCTATGAGGGTTAGCTCCAACAGGCATACCGAGATACTTGAAGGGGATATCCCTCATTGTACAATGCAAGAAGCATTCAGATAGCTACACAAATTAGCTACCCACATTAACTCCCATAACACAACTATTGGTAAAATTAACAAGGAACCCTTGAGCCAGGTCAAACCTTTATAGAACTTCCTTAATGGTCTACGAGTTATTGGTTGAGGCTTCCCATAAGAAAATGGTATAGTCATCATATTGTAGGTGGAAAACTTCTAGGCTTAAGTTTCTCACATTAAGAGCGGATTACAAGTTGCTCTAAATTGAGTCTTGATCGACGTGCTTAAACCCTCAACAGCCAACAAGAACAAGATATGGTCAATGATGGTCATATTAGGCAAGTGTATCAAATCGTTTACCAAGTAATAAAGTGAAAAGTAGAGTATCGTTCCACAAGGATTGTCGTTTCGTCTAAACAATTTGCGTTACTTATTTGAGAACAAAATAATAAAATAGAAGATAAGGGTTTGGAGATTGCAATTTTTATCTGTTTGCAACAGAGCAAGTTTACCTGTTTGGTTGCAGAATGTAAGTAGTGGTTAGGATTCTTCGAATCCCCCCTATCCAATTGTTGGAATTAATTAACAGTCAAGTCACATTCAATTATTCTAAGTAGACTATTTAAGTGATGAGTCCGTCGGGAAGTGGTAACCTAATCGGTTTGTCAAGTTGCATCTGTTGGTCCCACGATGATCCTTACATGTGGGATCTTACTCTCTCGATTGATTTCAGTCTATCCCTCCGCCTGTTGAGTTGTATCTGCTGGTCACATGGTGATCCTTACGTGTGGGGTCTTACTCCTTCAGGGGTAATTGAAACATAGACTTAAATTGGCATTCCTAAATTTCCAAAGGTATCGTGGCCAATGTTTCTAAAGGTTTTCCCATTTATGAATCTTAGGAGTACATAACATACTCTCCCTCTCGGTAGTTCTACAAACGGGAAGCCCTATCAGCGTCTACCTTACCAAGGTGCAAGGAGAGTTGAGTTACTAGGCTGATTTAAGTCGTGAAGTCGCTTGTTTCCTTAATTACTAACTAGTTACATCTTGTTTTCAGCAGATTTTACTCAATATTAGTTGTGTCACCTCCTATGTACTTACTATCAGGGTCCACTCGCTTTCGGTTTATTTTGCTAGTTACTAACTAATTACTTCCTAGTTAGACATATATAAATATCAATATTAGACCCTGTCATTACCTAAGTGCCTAAATCAGGGTTGCACTTTAGATGAGACAAATTTTACGCACTACAGTAAAACTAATAGCTAGCAAATAAATAAATAAATAAATAAGCGACTTTAAATTAAATAATTACCCAACAAATAAAATAGAGATTCATCCTAGAAGTTTAGCCTAAAAAGATTTAACAAATTACAAAGAAATAAAACATACCCTAGAAAAACTTGGAGAGAGGAGAGAGAAACTCCTCTTGAAAGCTCATAGTGTTCTCCTTCCTCTTGAACTGCTTCAGTTCTGAACGAGAATTTTTGAATGAGGAATGTGGTATTTATAGGGAGATTTTCCACCTGAAGTTGGACAAAAAATTGGGCTTTTTCCCACTAAAAAGTAGGAAAAAACATATTTAGCATGCACTACACAGTGCACGGGGCGCACAGCTCATGCCCTATGTGCATGAGTGTGTGAAAAAACTCATGCCCTGGGCGCATGAGGTATGCCCTAGGCGCAAGGATCATGCCATAGGCGCATGTGAGTGCATTTCGGGCCCTAAATCTCCGTTTTTCCGTCCTTTTGGGTGTTTGATTCCATAGAAGATATCCTGGGACATGGGAACATAATTTCTCCCTTTGTAAAGTCTTATGAGGCCTCTTGAATATTCATTCTTGATCTTCTTAAGGTCTTCACTAATCTTTGAATGTTCTTATTTTGTCGATTTGCATGATTACTTTGTGAATTATATCAAAAACAACCTATAATTGCTATGTTTCGGGAAGAATATAATTACAGACTAAAATATAGAAAACATTACATATGTCCTAAAATCATAGGCAATTGTTCTAATACTCCTCTATTATGTTTGTAAAACCTGCTGAAAATAAAAGAAAAACATGCTAAGAATAACGTAAGATGACCTGTCATCAGTCAATAAGTTCCCTTGTTTAATCCCTATCTAGATATTAATCTCTTAAGTAAGCCCCCGTTGACCAGGATAAAAAAGGTTCTCAGGAACACACATGCACAAATTTAGGACCGCTGCCTACCCCAAACCCAAGAGTCACATAATGTAATCCAAGAAACTCTAGCTCACTGAGTCATAATCCTTCTAATAATCCACCTTCAAAACGAGGTTGTCCTTCCTAGCTTTCGTAGCATAGCCAACAACCTCACTCAATCCCACCACCCCATTTACCATTCACCTTCACTTGATCAAGATCGAATGGTTTGTTGAGATGATGTTATGCATGAGTGATGTCAGCCTACCATGACTCAACTTAAAAAGGGATCATAGGAGAGAGATATATCTAAAGTCCCCAAGATGGAAAAGAGAGTCCACCTTCAGAATAACAGTAACAAAAAAATGACAAGAAACTTTGTGACAAGCTGGCATTGCAAAAGAGAACAATGATGTTTGTCCCAAGGAGAGCCTATAACTCCCAGAAGAAAGCAAAATTAAAATCATAGAGACTCAAGCTTTTGTTACTGTTGTTATTACTATCAACCACCACCATGACTATTTTTTAAAGAAGTAAAAGGCCTAACAAAGTGGTATCATCCTCTATATAGATGTCTCGGAGGTTTGATGCCAGACAATTAATGCCAACAATATTTCTATCACAACCATATATTCTTATGTATATGGATGCCATTATTCTTGCAGCATCACCTAACACTCTTCGTCAATCTACTATGACGCAACTTAGTTCTGAATTTTCCATGAATGATCTTTGTCCTCTCATTTATTTTCGGTCACCAAACATTCCAAAGGTTTCTTGTTTCTCAAAAGAAATATGCAGAAGAAATTATAGAACGTGTTAGTATGTCCTCTTGTAAGTCATCATCTACATCGATATACACCAAGGCAAAACTCAGTGGTTCTTTAGGCAACCCCTACCATAAACCAACTGAATATCACAACCTTGATGGAGCATTGCAATACTTAATGTTTAACAGAGCCGACATCTCCTATACAGTTCAATATGTGTGTCTATTTATACATGATCCAAAAACACAACACACGTCTGCTTTGAAACGGATTATTCGATATGTCCATGGTACTATTGACTTCGACCTCCATCTATATCCTTCATCCATCGACAATTTGATCTCTTACACTGACGCAGATTAAGTTGGTTGTCCACTCAAGATACAAGAAGATATACATTTGGTTATTGTGTTTATCTTGATGATAATTTGATCTCATGGTCCGCCAAATGTCAACATACCTTGTCTCGTTCTAGTGCAAAAATATATTACATAGAAGTAGCTAATGTAGTATATGAATCATGTTGGCTTTGCAACCTACTCTTGGAACTATATTGTCCTATCACAAAAGCTACTTTGGTCTATTGTGACAACATCAACATTTATCTCTCTGACAATACAATTCAATATCAACGTACAAAGCACATTGAAATGGATATACATTTTGTGTTGAGAAGGTTGCTCGCGGTCAAGTACGTTTTCTTCACATTTCCTCTCGTTTTCAGATTGTTGACATATTCACAGAGGGACTTCCGTAATAACTCTTTGATGACTTTCGAGATAGTATCAACATTCGCTCACCTCCAGTTTCGACTACGGGAGTGTATTAGAATAATTATCATTAAAAAACTTGGATCTAAAGGAACTTGTATCTTATGGAACTTTGACCTTAAGGATCTTTCACCTCAAGAAACAATTAATGCCAAAAATATGTAATTATATGTATATTTTCTTATTAGTTAATTAGCATTAATTTGTAACTTGGCACACAAGGCTTATCATTAATTTGTAACTTGACACAAAAGTGACTTAAGCTTGACACACAAGTCTTAAGTGTGTATGTATATGTACTCTCTCAATGCAAATGAGACACGACCAATATTTCTATCAGATACCGCCCAATGTTGGTCTTGAGTAGAGTCGATTAAGTGTTGGTAGAAATAGCTAACTATCTCTTGAAGAACATCTGCAACATCCTCGACCCACAGATCCCCCACATGCAACACCTGGATGAAATTCCTCCTACACTGCTTCTTCACATAGAAGTGAAAATACCCCATGTTAGTGCCACCTTCTTTAAGCTACCCCGTCCTAAACCTTTAAAAATGGCGGGCATCTTTGGTCTTCAACAATGCCCACAAGTTAAGTTGGCAAATGCTTCACTCTTGCAAACACCTTCTTCCACTAAGAGTGAGGGACCTTCGCCTTCAAATCTAGAACCTTGATTTACTCAACAAGGAGACAAATCATGAGGTTGCGATATTCATATACACATCTTTGCCCCACCTTTTCAAGTCCTTTTTGAGCATCTTGAGCTTCTCCTTCAAGATGAAAGTCATATGGTATAAGATGATGGGTCTAGGCCAACTCTAGGTAACCATCACATCGAGTTCCTTATCAACAAGCCATAAATTATTAAATTTGAAAGGTTTAGACCCTCGCAACTACAAGGAATACCTAAGAACCAAAGGTCAAGGCGGCTCGTAACACTCTCCATTAACAACATCTGCAAGAGAAGAAATATTATGAATTATTTGCATCAAGTTAAAATCTAAAAACTTGGATCGTGGAAAACTAAGTGCCTAATAAAAAAAAATCAAGTGATTACTTAAATTTTAAGTTAGTGAAAATGAATTATATTTTTAAAAGAAACTTTTCATTTATTGCTAGTTAGCAAAACCCCTCTAACTGCTAAAGAATAGAAACCCCTCACATGAATTTGTTTAAAAATCAACACAAAAACAAAAAGAATAGAAACACGCTCACGTGTCTTATCATATGATCTGTATATATCTGCCATGCAAGCTAAACTGCTAAAGGCCCCAAAAGAAGTAGTTTTCAATTAATTCAGACGATTGAGTAACACGTGGACAAAGAAGATAAAACAGCCCACATATAATCACACATTCTCAATATTTTAACATTTGCATTTTCTTTCTTTTGATGAATACTTAACATTTGCATATGTTGCCCAAAATGTCATGTTATACATTAAAAATATATAAGGTCACCGAATAATTGGATGTAGTTAACGGATACTATCATAATTTTTTTGTTGTTCGATAATGAACGGTCATACATCCTCCGGTTCTAAATACAATAAACACTTGATTTTTTAGATTCATTGAATAAATGATGTATTTAATCTATATTTTAGACCGAATACATAAATTATTCAATGAACCTAAAAAATCAGCTGTTTTTTGTAAATAGAACCGAAAGAAGTAATTATCAATGGAGTACCGTGTCATCCTTAGATATTGTTTATGATTTTAATATTTTTTATAAATGATATGTGCACTATTTGTCATAAGACGTGGCTAAATACTTTTATAGAGCATGTAAATTATTGTAAGGAGTTTCTTGACTTTAAGTACAACCATGACTTTGTTAGAAATGTCCTTTTTTATATATTCAGGCGGACGGGAGTATTAGTGAAGAAGGAGACACTTGTGAACTTTTTGACTGACCCACAAGATAGAAAATCGATACTTAGGTCTGCAAATGTTGTGGTGTATGGATGTGTAGGAGGAAAACATGCATGTGTGGACTTGACCGGGGTTTCACCACTTATGGAATTAAAACTCAGAGCTTTTACGATAGGACATACATCCCTAAATGTTGCGTGAAACAAAATGATCAAACATGAAAAAGTGTGTTCTGACTATCAACATGATTTTATACCTTCTTTTTTTTTTACATTTTTGGCTTCTTTTTTTTTTGAAGGAACATTTTTGGCTTCCTAGCATCAGAGATTGTTGACATTCTACATAAAGTACAAAAGGGTATGCACAACAATGTCATTACTCATAGGTTTATGAATGTTGTATTTACGAAAATTGATTTTGTCATCCAAAAATGTCTAATAGCGCAACTTATTGTCCGCTTGTTTTCTATTTATGTGCAATTAATTTTTGATATATTAGAAGAAAGACTCTTGGAATGTTTAAAAAAAAGAAATAGTATATACTTTAATCTTTATCAATGTGCATTACTAACAAAAAAGAAGAAGTTTAATCCACCCTATTTCAACAAGCAAAATGTTTCGTATTTAAACTCCTTCACTATGAATTTTTAAGCAGTTATTATGATATCGTCTATATCAAAAAACAAAAACATGCATCCAACTGTATTACACTGAGATAATCATCATCTTGGCAATATACACGAAAAATCATAAATCCATTAACTTCTGTCCTTTGTTCTTCGTTTTGTTTGTCGATTCAAAAACGGAAATTTCTGCGAATTTAGTAAAATTCATTTTGGTTCAGCTAGAGTGATCTAAACGCAACTCAATTTACGTGTTTCTACCCAACTGTTTTACATATATTTTTGTTGCATTGATATATTTATTTTGTCCTTTTTTTTTTAGTACTTTTTTCCTTCTTCTATCAAATCGTTGTAATAAACTTCACATGACTTCCAACTCATTCTTTTTAATAACATACTAGTAGAGTGTACGTTTGGGGTACCACATCAATGATTCCACTTAATTACTTCGGTGCCATAATGTCTCTTGCAACATTAAACATGTTTTCATCTGAATCTGAGGGAATGCAATAGTATGGAGTAAATAATGAAGAATAGTGTAAAAACATTAGATTATGTTCTTTAAATACAATTTATCAATGGTAAATGGTTGCATAAATATTTATACGTTGAGGCGCAAGTTTGAACTGTTATTCCTCTTTTCTTTATACTTAAAATGACGTAATTTTTTTCGTTTGTGCTTTATATCAAAAAGAATGTCGGTAAAAAAACGTTAGAACCTAAATTCACAAGGATCCCAGTCCAAAAGATGAATTCATTAATCGAGAAATTTTTTATAGTTTAAGCATTATATTGATCACTTTTATCTACACAATGTTGGACTTTAACAAAAATTCATGTTATCGAACTCATTATTTTGAATTGTTATATGACATATTTTGGTTAAAGGTTTAATATGTTTTTAGCCCCTTTAAATATACAAATTTTTCGTTTTAACCCCTCCAAAATTTTCTAATTTTAGGTCCATCTGTGTTTTCTGTTATCAATTTTAATCCTTTTTTTTATAAAAGTTCATGATTCACGTTCCAAACGCTTTTTTTTTGTGTGACATATCATCAGTTTAATAGTTTATCTATTTAATCTTTATTAATTCATCGGTAATTTCAAATTAAAGATTAAATTGGTAAATTTAAGATTTAATATTTAATTATTAAACTAATGATATTATAATATTCATATCAATGATATGTCATAAAAGGTCATTTAGAACATGAATCATGAACTTTTGTAAAAGAGTGGGGAGTAAAATCGATAACAGAAAATTTAGAGTGACAAAGTAAAAGAGTGGAGAGTAAAATTGATAACAGAAAATTTAGAGTGACAAAAAAAGGAGTAAAAATGAAATTGGTATATTTAAAGGGATCAAATATATATTTAACTTTTTGTTAATTTAAAGTTGAATGAAATACAATTTTTCTAGATGAAAAATATGGTTAGATGGGGATGCCCCACTAAAAATGGTCAACCGAGCTCTCTAACAAGATTTTTTTTTGTTGGTGTGAGCCGAAGATCCTCTACGCGCAACTGCATGCATAAACTATTATTTTAAGTTGTCGGATATAACTCCAATAAGTGGCAAAGATATTTATCAATAAAGTTTTTCGATATTCACACAAATAACAAAGTACAATGTATTCATGTTTGATTTGATTGACTTTTTGTTTCTAAAATAAAACATAATTATTTTTTAAACAATTGTTAATATTAACACAAATTATATATAAAATACATAAGTTAATCTAACATCAAAATATAAATGAACATAAATATTTTTCCCTTCCTAAACCTAGCCGCCTCCTCTCATCTCTTTCTTCTACTCTTATCTCAATTGTTCATCATCCATTAGAGGGGAGGTTTTGAACTCTATCATGAACCACTACATGCAGTTGAGTATGCTCTCATCTAGAGAGTTTGTAACCAACTTAGCAAGCTCACTGGAAACTTTATTTGAAAATGAGGCTTTTATAAAAGCATTCATTTGGTTGGTTGGGAAACTATTACCAAGCCAAAGAATCATAGAGCCCATGGTATATTCAGCTCACTAAAGAAGTCAATATTTCTATTCTTGCTAAATTGGTATGGTATTTGAATTATGGTGCGAACAAGTTGTGGGTCAACATCCTTAAAAAAAAAAAGTTGTGGGTCAACATGCTTTTCTCAAATATTTAAATAATGCTAGTATTATTAATTCAACTCCTACTTATGGCTCTTCAATGTAGAATATATTTCCTAAGTCCATGAACGTTGGGTTTACGAGAATTGATTTTGTCATTTGAAAAAGTATTGCGGTGCAATTTGTTACTCGTTCGTCTTCTATTCAGGTGTAATTAATCATTAATATATTGATATATAATAATAAAAAGATAGCGTGCTTAAGGGCAATAAAGAAAAAAAAGCTAATCATATTCTTAATGAAGGATATCATTATAGGACTAATAATGTAAAATCCTATTTTTGGTATGCTCCTTGGCTTCTCAAAGATCCTTTGTGCGACCACGTGAATCCATAAATCATGTTGAAAATGGCACCCATGAGGATCATCATGCTTTTCTTTTTCTAGATGGCTTATGGTGGAATTGAAATATAGAAATGTTTGGTGTGTTGGTAAGGCTTCACGTTAGTATTTATTTGCGAAAACTAAGATTAAGAAACTTGACATCCTTTGACCATAGACTGTATTGTTTTAAATGTTGATGATGGGAGTTTTATTTTGGAGTCGGGTAGGAGTGATTTTGGTGGTTTATCCAGAAATGATGATGGCACATGGATTAGTGGTTTTAGTGGCAACCAGATGAAGTCTATAATAGTATATATTCATGTGGACATCAAGATTTATTAAAGCTTGATTGGCTTTGATCCACACCTTTGGAGAAGATAATCGTTGTGATGATTTTCTCACAAAAACTAGTTCTCATGTAGAGATGATAAGTTTAGCGATGGCAAACAAAATCCGTATTCACAGTTATCCATGGATAAAACTCATCACGTACACAGGATAAGTACCTTAATGGTACATGTGCATGCAGATCCGTACAAAGTTAATAAATTAAATAAATTACCAAATCTCCTTACTTAAATTATGTACCCTTACTTAAATTGCTTATCATATGTTTTTTAAAAATAAGAAAATGAATTTTTGTTGTGAAATTGAAAGTGAAATGAATGTGACTAACATTTGTTATTAAATTTTAGGTAATTACAATTTTTTTTTGTAAAACAATCGATATTTTTTTAAAAAAATATTATCCATTACTTAAAAAAAATGTTACCCATGAATATTCGTAAATACTCACGGATACATCAAAGTATGTGGTTTACCTATTTAGCGGATACTCGCATCATATATGATAGACACATATATCGTATATTTTAAAAAGGACGGACACAAATATCATATATGTGTATTCATATATACTCATTTAATTTCCTATATAAGTTTATGAGAAATGTTAACTTATGCCCTTGGAGTATAAGTTAAAGAACTAAAAGTAAAAGTTTTTTCTTGAAAATTATGCATTCAATGTCTTGAAAGTTTCAAAAGTTATATTTTCAACATAAAATTTATTACTTAATTCTATTTTAAGTTCCTTAACATAACCCTAAGTTTATTTATTGAAGTGCTCTCTCACACGATCTCTCATCTTTTTGGAAGTTGACACACTCCATGTTGGCTTCATGAGATTGTAGTTGGTTTTTGTTTTCTCTTTTTATTTTTCGATTGTACCAAACAAAAAACAATGAAATATCAAAGTTTTTTTAGTAATGTTATAAAAAAAAAATCACAGTTTTTTATTCTCATACAAAATTAACTTATATTTTTGCGTGATTTTGACATGATACGTTATAAGAACTAGAAAGCTGATGGTGTTCTTAGATAGAAGACTAGAAACAAAGGATAAATACCATCATAATGGAGATTAGGTGATGATAACATAGCAGTAATGCAAAATGGTTGAGAGAAGAAAATATGGGCTAGCAGCATTAGTAGTTGGCATGCTTTAATAATTAATAGTTGAAAGGAAACCAATAAATTGATGCTAATTAATGCAGTTGTAGACTCTTGATAGGGACGAGTTTGTGCTCTTTCAAAAATAACCGACCTACTATATGCCTTAATCAATAGGCAACTTACAATATTTTTCCTCTCAATCTTTATTGTGATGGTTAAAAAAAAAAACTTTATGATCCTATATTAATATCAAATTTAATGTCCCACTTTATGTTGTGTTTCCTTAACATATATACGAGCACAACATTACTCTATTCCTTCTGACTCTCATTGTCCTACAAAGTCATTTCTTTACAGTTTACACAGAATTACAAACATTGCATTTCCTCATGTGACTCATCATCACCCAAATAATTTTGATATTTTTTTCCAATGAAAAATATATAATAAAAGGGAAAAGTTTTATACAAGAGTCCAAACAAACATACAAATAATTTTGATATGCTAAGTGAAGTTTGTGAAAATTAAAGAGAGAAAGAGTTCTTCAATAGACACAATTTTCTATAAATACCACCATTTTTCATCCCCAATTATAGATGTTCTTATAAAATCAGTGGCCCTATGGCCAAGACTTTAGTGGCCTTATACTATTGCTGCTGTTAAACTGCTAATTAAAGTCAAGCCAAGTGTATCGCTTTGATCATGTCCCCCATTTCTCTTCATTAATAGAAAGATGAAGATAATGAAGATCTCAGTGAACATAAGCAAAAAAGTGTCTAGATTGGTTGGACTCAAATATAAATAAATATAAACACTTTAATTTATTATTTTAAAATGAGTTTTTGCTAGAATACACATTTTACGAAGGTGTCTGTCTTTTAGCAAGTTATTCTATGAGCATTTGCTAAAAGACACCAACCAATTTTTATGAAAGTGTCTTTTAACAAAGTTATAACTAAAAAGTGAAAATCACACCTTGAAGTGTGAGTTGCTAAAATACACCTTCATAAATTGAAACCCTTTTAAAATATCCTTATATTCATTTCTTAATATTATGAGTAAGACCGTTATTATAATTAGGGATAAGCTACTAAATATATTTGGTTCAAAAAAATATATGTTGCTTTTATGTCAAGAAAATTAAATACAACTGTTGTACCAAAAAAAATAAATAATTAAATACACCTCACTATATTTTTACTAGAGCAATGCTAACAACACACATTTTGACACACTTTTTAACACAACATCCCTCTTTAATTTAATTAAAATTTACACAAGTCTTACCATATTATGCGGGCCTTATATAAATTTGATATGATTCAAGTGAATTTTAACCAATTCAAAAAATGCGTTAAAAAATATGTCTTAAAATGTGTGTTTCTTGCTTTTCTTTTTTACTAACGGTAAAAATATGTATTTTTGCTTATGATTAAATCTAATGGAAATAGTGAAACTTAGAAAATAAGAATATTTGAGAAAGAGGATATTCCAAAATCTAAATGTGGATGCACATTGCACATGATGTCCAAGTCTCCAACAAGAAACAACTAACCAAGTCTACTGTGATTATTAGACTTTAGAGGTGATGTTAAGTGGGTCAAACAAATTTAAGTTTCATTGATCATCTTGTCTGGCACAGTACAATATTAATTCAATAGATACATGTATAATTCCTTTCACCTTTTTACATACTCCATAGTTTATGGTAATGGTATATAGTATTATTCTCATTGATATTTAATTTATTTTGATTTTTACAATGTCATTTTCTTTTATTTCTTCCCGGCCATCACTTACATCATTGAATAATTAATTAAATGATTATCTTTTAAAAAGGAAAAGTGTAAAGTATAATAATTGTAAAGTATAATAATTGTAAAAAAAAAGTGAAAAGTATAATTAATAAATAGTATCCTTAAATTTCCTCTATCGAATATCTTTTAAATTGTTTTTTGGAGATGTGAAGATTTCGTGGATTGATTGAAACACCATTTGTAAGGAGAAGGAGGTGGGTAGTTTCGAGGTCAAGAGGATTATAGAGTATGATATTGCTTTGTTAGGTAAATGGTGTTGACATATGGTGACTAAGAGAGATGGGATGTGGTTAAGAGTGTTGGCGGCGAGGTATGGGGTGGTGGGCAGTCGATTACTGGAAGGAGGGAGTAATGGTTATGTTTGGTGGCATTAGATTATACGTATTAGAGAGGGTATTAGTGTTCAGACAGAGGGATGGTTTGCGGATAATTTGAGTAGGAAGGTGGGAAATGGAAATAACACTTTCTTTTGGACTGATAGGTGGCTGGGGACGAAGTATTGTGTGTTAGGTTCCGGTGTCTGTTTGATTTTTCTGATAACAAATGGACATTGGTGGCGGAGATAGAGCGGTTAGGGTGCAGGGAAGGTGGGGGCGCTTGGCGTTGGAGGATGAGTTTGAGGGCATGGGAGGAGAAACTTTTAGTTGAGTGCTAGGTGTTGCTTCATGATGTGTCTTTGCAGGATGTTTCTTCACATCTCTGGATCCTGCTGCTGGGTATACTGTGCGAGGGCGCATTTAGCAACCTTAGCAGGGATAATCTTCACCAGGATATAGGTATTTCAGATACTATTTAGCAGTGGCATATTCCTTCAAAGGTGTCTTTGTTCGTGTGCCGTCTATTGCGTGTCAGAGTTCCTACTAAAGTTAATTTATTCAAATGATGTATAATATCTTTCGTAGATCAATTGTGTGTTTCAGGGTGTGGCCAGATTGAATCGGTTGATCATCTTTTTTTTATTTTACTTTATATGGATCTTTATGGTTTTATGTGTATCGATGGTTATACATTGTTACAGTTTGTCCCCATAATTTGACATGCGACTTACAACAACAATTTGAGTTTTTTGTTGGTATTTCTAAAAACATCGAATCTGGATGGTCACGATTTGGTGTGCTTGCATCTGGATTATTTGGAAGGACATGAACAACAACAACATTTCAGACAAACCAACTTCCACGCTACAACTTATCGACAATGTTAAGCTTCTTTCTTTTTGGTAATTAAAGACAAAAATCAGCAACTTTGCTTTTGATTATCATAGGTGGTGGTTTAGCCCTTTTTATTGTGTACGGGTATAGGTTAATTCTGACTTTTTATGCTTGTTGTTTTGTTCTCTGTATCTACTGTAGCTTGACTTTGTGACCTTTTGATTTTTCTCTAGCACACCTTAGTGCTTGGGAATCAAAATATAATTATCTTGCCTACTTTAAAAAAATCGAAATCCATATAAAACCCATAAAAATTCATCTTAATGACAATTAAGAGGAAAATATAAGTCAAATGATCCGGCTTTTGGTTCAATATTCATTACATCTGGCATAATCTAGGCATGTTCAAGAAGGAGGTGTTTGGATTTGTTTTTTATAAACTACAAATTTGTTTTTTGATAAAAATAAAATGATACTCATTTATTCAAATTAATAGAATACATCAGTTGCAATAAAATGATCAACATCGTTAAAAACGTAAAGAGTGAATCTGAGAACAAACCCATAACACTCAAGTTAATAGCATACAAAGGCAAAATGCCTACAAATAAAATCTAAATCACTATAATACATCATGCTTTCGGATCCGTAACGTTGACGTCCAAATCATTGGTTGAATATGTGATTGACTGAAGTTGATCTTTCAATATAAAACCAAACGAACACTGCAACAAGATGAGAAATCAAACAACATCGCACAAGACGACAGACAACACAACGCCGCACTCAGACGGCAAAATGACGAAAAACACAAGAAAAAACTTTATATATGAAAATCACTTATTTAAATCGAAAGAAAGGGTAAAAAAAGATGTAGAGAGGTGATTCTAGATCAAAAAATGACATAAAACTACTCATCTTTTATGAGCAAAAGAGAGAGAACTTAGAGAGAAATTGGAGTTTCTCTCACTAAAAAACTAGAGCCGACTACTAAAGTACAAATGTTAAATAGTTGGTTTTTTTATGCAGAGGGGAAATCCAACCCTTACCTCCGTATCAATTCACCTTGTAACTCCTCTCTCTCAGCCACCAAATCATTTTTATATCCCATGGTGTTTGACTTGATGTTTATTCAACAAGCCTTTGTAGTAATACAAAATTTTACTAATTCATGTTCAAATATATGGAAAAAAAAGTCATTTTTTGCAACAAAGAACAAATTAGAATTAGAGATGGCGAAAAAGGCCAACCCGTTTGTCTTGTTCCGTCAATAACCTATCTAGAAATGGGTTATGCGGGGCAGGCCAACTAGAGATGTAGGGTTGAAAATCTCACCCTGCCTTGTTTCATGACTGACCAGCGAGTTGACCCGTCAAATTTTTTTTTAAAGTATTAATTAAAAACTTCACATAAACAATGTAAAAATATATAAATTTAAAACCAATTCAAAGGAATCTAAATACTTAACTAATGACTCCAAAATAAAAACTTCATGAGTTATCAATTGACTAACTATTAAAAATTTGAGGCTAAAATCATGAAACAAAAGTGATAAAATTAATTGAATTTTTTCTCCACTATATCAAGGAGAAAACTAGAAAATTGATTGCGATATACAAATAAAAAGAAGTGAAAAAGAGAGTTTCTTTTTAATATCAACCCAACATGCCAACTCGCCTCGTCCGTCACCACCCCGTTTTTAACGGGTTAGGCAGAACGGATACCCTACTGGTGGCGATTTTAAAATCTCAAACCACTCCACTTAGAGACGGGTTAACGTTCGAACGCGACGGGTCTAACCCTTTTAACCCATTTTATCATCCCTAATCCTTAATTATTAATTTTGTTAGATCTGCAGCAACTTAACCTAATAATTTTCCTCTAAAATGCTGCATTAGGTTAACAACAATTTAACATAACAAATTCCATCTAAAATGCAGCACACCAATTTAACCTAACAAATTCCCTCTAAAATGCAGCAATCCCTAATATTTCTCCTCACTAATGAGCTTTTCATTCATATCCTCTCATGTCATTGTTTGTATATATCTATTGTTTTTGTAGACTTTTTTATTTGACAAGTTTTTGTACACTAATCCCTTACTCTTTAATCTTATTAGGTTTACAACAACTAAACCTAGAAAATTCCCTCCAAATGATCCGCATTAATTGCTAAGTGATAACCCTAATTATGTATTTCCTTTCAACATCAATTTGAAATTCAAAATTTTTTGTTAGGAACCATGAGCCGCATTAAATTACATTTATTGCTATACCCATTGGAAAATACACAGCTCTTCAACCAAGCACACATCTTCAAAATGATTAGGTAGTGTTTGACCCGACTTATTTTTGACTTTTCTACACCATAAAAGGAGAAGTTGAGCCAAAAATATTTCTTGAGAAGCACTTAATATAAAAAGTTGCTTATTTGTTGTGTGTAAAACACACAAGTAAAGAACTTTTGTTAAAGTTGTTGAAACATACTTCTAAGAATTCTCAGCTACTTTTTTCTATGATTTCCCCTTCGAATTCTACTGAGCACATTTTATTTTTCATTTTATTTGATTTTTCTTACGGCATGCATGTGCTCTATAATTACTGTTTATTGTTTTTGTTTGTTTTTACCATATTTTTTTAATTGCTATAATTTATTTAGGTTAAAAAATGGTTATCTTTTATTAACTGTATTAACAAATTAGTTATAAAAAAAATTTCTATTCACAATTTGGCATCCTGATACTTTTTATCGACAATGGTATACTATTTTTTTAAAGGAATGGTATACTACTATTCATGACGTGCTCTTTTAAAGAAATATTGTGATGTAAATTTACAGGTCCATTGTTTATATATTTAATCAAGATTTTTTATTTTGAAAGATAATCAAGAATTATTTATTCAGGCTATTTAGTATAATTTACATTCTCATAAAATGATCTCTATTTTCTAAAATATTTTACTGAACGTTTGAATATATTCATTTATTGGTTTTTAAATTTTTAAAAATAGTATGTAGTTTAGTAATATATATATATATATATATATATAAGAAATTTTTTTTTTTATTTTTAAATATTTTAATAGTTAGATCATAACAAGGCATTTTCATCCAAAAAAGAAAGCAAAAAAAATCATAAAAAAGGTTATCATTTACGAAATATCTTCAAAAATTAGTTAAAATTATAATGTATGAATTTTTATAAATTTTATTCACCTCTTTAAATATTTTTATAATTTTTGTTTCATTTTAAAAATATTTATTTATTTATCATAATTTATTATGAAATATGAACTTTCTTAAAATAAATTTATTTTTTTAAAAAATATTATCAAACACTTTAACATAAAACGGATTTCGAAATAAAAAATAAAATTTATCAAACAACTTAAACTTAATTTCTAAAGCTCATATTTTTAACTTTAAGTTTAAAGTAACTTTTATGTCCAAAAAAATTGAGCCAAACGCACCCTTAATACATTGTATAAGATCTCTTCTATTATTAAATTCTATGATATATGCAGATATGATATGCATTTTGTTGGAAAAATATATTATTACTTTTAGTAAATATCAAAGTGTAATTATTCTTTTTAGAGTTGTACATGTAATTTAGAAATTCTATTAATTGAAGTGACTTTATTTTTCATGTTAGTAGAAATTTAAAACAATTATTACAAGTCAATTTTTTATGATTAACTATAAAAGTAATAA
>Ga0228710_1005806_pt1 | contig 19032 bp, 14 predicted proteins | sample MedpolnodulmetaG_FD_177995 | JGI IMG/M metagenome (GOLD analysis project Ga0228710, IMG submission 177995) | Root nodule microbial communities from Medicago polymorpha collected in Santa Monica, California, United States - pink nodules | ecosystem: Host-associated > Plants > Roots > Nodule...
CAGCACACAAAAAAGAGTCGTTTGAAGCTTGTTGATAATCACCAATGATCTTTTGCCTGATATGGTTATTGTCCTATGAAGGATCAATTTCAAATGCATTCCTTGTATGAAGGAACATTTCTGCAGGTAGAGCTATTATCCTTGTCTTGTTGCAGACACACGAACAGAGTAGTGGAGGAATTGGATGTATAGTTCGTACAATTGTCCTTTGTCAACGCTCTTGATAGAACAAGCATCCAATGCTTTCAAATTTCATCTTCAAGGGTCGTTGTTACACTCTTTCAGTCTTTCTGCAAAGCTTAGACATGATCAAAACATATTCCCAGCTCTTGAATCTTTAAGGTTTTTCATCTTCTGATGAACTTCAGCTTCTAGTGGTCTTGCTTCTGATGAGGCGCTTCTGATGAACTTGCTTCTGATGACGTCGTCACTTCAGGAGCACTTTTCTTCAGACGCTTCAAGCTTCCTTTTTGTTGATTTTTTTGCTCTCTTTTGTTCTTCCAGAACCTTATAAAGATATAAAATTTTGTCTATCGTCTTGTACACTTGAACAAATATTAGCATATCCAATTGACAATTTTTAATACCTTGTTATCCAATTTCGTTCTAACAATCTCCCCCACTCTAAGGGAAATGTTTGTTAAACGTATTTTGTTCCAACATCTTGGTATGATCTAAACTTTGTTTGAATCTTGGTTAATCACTCAAGAACGCACAAATACCAAGAACTATCAAAGTCCATTAATCCTTTAATCACCATAGATGCCTTATTGGCTGCAATCTCAATATTTGAGGTATTGCTTCAACTAGCTGACTTTCATTCTCAGTAACATTAACTTCCTTTTTAAGTTCTTCAACATTCTAAACTTCATCAGCATTCTGAACAGCTTTGATAGCAAAGTCAAAAATTTCTCTAAGGATGTCTTGATCCATTGTTGGAAGACCTTCATTGTTGTCAAGTTCTTTATGTCAAAGATTTGATAATCTTTCTCATCCACTTCACTTTTTCAGAGGCATTTTAAAAAGCTTGAATGTGAGTGGGAAAGCCAATTCATATAGAATATGAGAAGTCTTCTTGTTCTTCAATCATATATTGCAGAATCATGTAGTTGAGATTTAAAGACAATGATATATGATACATGATCAACATTAATGACATTCTCAAACACTTTTACTCATTGTAGCGAGTGAATGCAAAGATTGTTTACAATCTTAGGTAGATACTTGATATTGGAGGACTTGTATTTCTCCTTGTTGTTTGATCTGACATTCTCTAATCTTCCAAAGTTATTGAATCTGCTTTGAGTAATAACTTTTGTTGACTAATTTTCTCAAAGTCGATCATTTCTACTTTGCTTGAAAACAGAGGGATGAACTTTGAATCTTTCAAATTTTTGGATTGAGTAGCTTCAGCATCATGAGCATTTTCCTAAACATTCTGATCGTAGAGACTTGAACATTCTGATCATTAGTTTCAGATTTTTCTTGAACAATCTAAACTATTTCTTGAGCATCTTGAACCACATCAGTGTTGAAGTTTGAGTTTAGATCTTCTATGTTGAGATCAAAACCAGTTGAAAATTCTATTTGCTTATCTTCTTGTGATTGAGCATTTTCTCCACTCATCATCTTACAAGCTAATATTTCTGCAACTTCCTAAATATCTTCATCAACTTCTTGAGAAATTTGTTCAGTATTTTCTTTAACTTTATGATCTTGGTCAAGAGGGTTTCTTCAGCTTTCTGAGGTGTGTCAACCTTCTGATGTTCTTTTTCAGCAACATTCTCAGCTTCTTTCTGAAGAGATGCATCACCAGCTGAGTCAATCTTCTGACTGTCTTCTTCAGTGATTGCAGCAACCATATGAGCCTCTTGAGGTATGTCATCATCTTCCATTTGAGTGACAGTCTCATCTTGCACAATTTCTTCTTCAACAACTTCATCTTCCTTCGGAAATTGTTCTTCATTCTCACCAGTAACATTCTGAACTGCTTTTCTTGCAAGCTCAACAACTTGTTGAAACAACTCCAGGGTTGGAGGAGAATGAGCTTCATCATCTTCCATACTTTCAGGAGATCCATCTCCCTTTTACTTATGTATGTTGGATAAGTTCCTAACCTTCTAAACTCTTCTTTTCATTCTAGGTTTCTGAACTTTCTGATCTGCATGTCTTTTCACAGATCCAGATGTTCCTGAAGTTGGAGGAGTTGGCATGTTTGAAGTGGTGATGTGAAGTTGTCTTAAGGTTTTGGTTGTGAATCCCATGAAGGTGTATTTACTTTCTTCACCTTCTAGGATACTTGTGCAACCTTAAAGATGGGAGTCATATAGATCCCATATGGAACCTCAACAACTTTTTGTTTGACAGCCAAACAAGAATCAATCATGTATTGAAGGATTATGAAGCAGAGGTTGAGTTTTGTTTTGGTCATGAGATGATACATAAATCAGTATCAACATCAAAGGTTCCACATCTAGGGAGTAAAGTGTGCCTAATCATGTTATGTTTCTCAAATATATTAAAAGGAGAGTGATGCAATCTTTGAATGGTTTTAAGATATATCTCATTCAAGATTAGTAGTTTCACATTTTCTTTATACAAGATAAGTTATTTTTAAAAAGTTCTTAGTTTAAAAATAAAAAGCATGAGTCATATGAGATATTATTAAACACTTTATATAAAAGATAAGGATTAAAATTTCTTACCTTTTCACATTTTGTGTTTGTCTTTACTCATGTGTTGACTTCTTCTTTCCCTTCAAATCATATTTGGTTGTCATCTTCGCATCTTCTTCTTCAGAGGGCATTTAGTTTTGAAGTATCCCACATTGTTGCATATGTGACACGCACTTTGATTTGCAGGTTTTACATCACTTCTTTCTGGATCTTTTCCTCATACACTGTTAAATGCTCAAACCATAAAGGCATGCTCTGATGTCAATTGAAGTGGATAAAATAGTCACGAGGAAGGGGGAGTTTGAATTGTAACCCTTTAAAATTAAATATGTAACTTAAAATTGATTCTCAAGTTGAAACTTGGAATGGTTAAGTTAAAAGCAGACTTCAGAACGTTCTGATGTCAGAGTGCAAAAAAACAATTTAATAAAGTAAACGTGTTTGTGTGTGTTGTGTTTGCAGTAAGTAAAGAGTATAGGAAAGAGAAGAAGAAGAACACCCAGAAATTTATAGTGGTTCACCCAATGTGGGTTAGTCCACTCCTCACAATCTTGTGAGAGTTTCCACTATGATGCTTGAGATAGCCTCTCAAATCCTGCACCTTACAATGTTCACCTGAACAATTGCATCAACTGTATTCTCTAAGTCTCAGCAGGCTTGCACCTTCTTTCTAAGTTACCCACTTAGACTTTTACACCTTTTGTTCAAACTAACACTTTAGTACCCCTAAAGCTAGATGAGACTTTCTTTACTTCTTGCTAAGTTACCCACTTAGAATGTTACACCTTCAGCTCAAACTAACACTTTAGTACCCCTAAAGCTAGATGAGACTTTACAAGATGTTTGAAGTTTGAGTGTTTGTAGAAACACACAAAAGGAGAATGGAGGAAAAAGTTATCTTTAAAGAGATAACGGAAAGAATTGATTTACACTACAAGAGACAATGAAAATGTCCAGTGATGATCAATTCGAAATGGAGGAAAACTTATCTTTAACAAGATAAGAAAGAATTGGTTTACACTACAAAGAAGATAAAAATAGTCTTCAATGATGATCAATTCAAATTCCAAGGGCTTCAAACAATCTTTGTTGTTTTCTTGTATGTTTTGCAATGGTGCAAGTTATGTTGGGGTCATATAGCCGTTGTAGGGTGACCAATGGTCTTTTGCCACATGTCCTGCGTCCCACTAGCTTTTACTTGAAAACTGGGTGAACATTTTGACCATCAGAATGTTGTTGTGTTCTTCATCAGAATGTTGATATTCATGATGTTTTTCATCTGGGTTCATCAATGATGAATGTATGATGAGTTTCTGGATTTGTTCAATGTGTTCCATAAGATTTGTTTAGGCTTTATCCTCAAAAAGTTACTTCTCTATATGCATCAAAAAGTTGCTGGATAAAGTAGGATAAAGTTACCAAATCTGCATTGAACAATGTGCAGGAGAGAGATAGTGGATATGCAATCTTCAGGCCCATGCTTCTATGAGATATTGCAGAGATATTGTATTGTATCTTATCTCATATGTGTCCTTCTTTGATTGATCAGGACCAGATCTTCATTTGCTTTGCGTTTTTAACTTTTCACTTACTGTACTGGTCACATTATGAAGCATGTGCAGAGCTGAACATTCTGATCATCAGAATGTTCCATTTGTTTTCACTTAGGATGATTTGTAAGACCTATACTTGATGTAATCAACCCTAATAGTGAAAATATAACTGAAGTGCAGTTATTGCAACCTCTAGGATGATATTCTCATTGGAATAGTCCTAGCACTTCAATCTTCATAGTCTTTAATGAACATCGAATATCCTTTTTGACATTAATCTTGTAAAGGCCTTTATTGCTTGATTGATACATGCCAATGTGCTTTACTAAACATTTATTCATGTCATGTGTACCTTGCATGTTCTTGATGATGTTCTTGAGATTCTGGGTTTGTATAAGAACAACCTTCTAAACTCTGCGCAAACCTTCTGATCAACTTAATGATCAACATTCTGAACTAACTCTCTGAACTCAGAGTTAGTTCATGAATGCAAATGTTCTTTGATTTCTTGTTGTATCTTGGTATGATTTAAACTTTGTTTGAATCTTGATTAATCACTTAAGAACACAAAAATACCAAGAACTATCAAAGTCCATTAATCCTTTAATCACCATAGATGCCTTTAATGATTTTTTGATCCAAAGTCAAAATCATTGTATGCATAAGATATGTTCATGTCACATCTGTTCTTGCATGTTCTTGGTGTGGACATTGATTTATAGGTTTGCTCTAATGAACCTTCTGAGCAACCTTCTGAACAACCTTCTGGGTTCATACATATGAACTTCATAATGTTTCTTCTAGGTTCCTTCCTTTTTAATGGTTGTACTTTGTGCTAAACATTCTAATGTTCTTCAACACTTTGAACCTTATGAAGGTTGTCTATTTATTTTCTTCAAAAACTACTTGAAGAATATAAAGGAGAGATCATTTGTTTTGACAAACAAGATGATTCTTTCTTTGAAGTCGAAAAGAATATTTCTTTGCATCTAGTTCAATATTGCTTGTAATAGATGACTTTAAATATTCTTGTTTATCCATAAAATAATCCTTAATGATTTCTGGAAATATTCTGGTTTATGTTCATGATCATTATGAACTTCATTCTTATGAACATTCTGAACTCTGAACTTCTTATCTTCTGAAGCTTTGGAAGTGTGATACTTTGAGGAGGTTCTGAGAATCTTCCTAACTTGAAATCATATTCCCTTTTATCTTCTATACGCATTGTGGATCTTCAAATCATATAACATAAAACTCAATGTGAGTTTTGTCACATAACTTCAAGCACATTCTTATGTAGCTTGTGATGTAAGTTCTTCCATCATGATTCAAGTTCTTCCATCATGATTCTTGAGTTATGAATCTTCGTGGAGATATGATCTTGTTGTTTCAACTGATGATATACTCATTCTTTCATTGTTGAGTAGATATGATGCACTTATCAATGTGGGTGGCTTCTAGCTTATCCACTTGTGTGATTTCTGTTCTTTTAAGAAAAACTCAAGTGCAACCATCAGTAGATCACCATTCATAAAACTTATAATTTATTACACGAGGTTTGTTATCATTAAAACATTCATCAAATAGATTTTTTCTTCAACACAAATATATAACATACTACGTGGAGTTTGATGCACACCATGTGAGAGTATATGCTTTGTATATAAAATTTTACGTACACAATGATGCACATATTTGTATATCTATTTTCAAAATAGTTTTTGACAAAAAAATTGTTTCTCTTCAGGGTGCTTTAATGCTACCAAATATGTTTATTGGAGATTTTGGTGATCAAATCGGTCGTTATGCAACATTTGTCAATCCAAACAACAATGAATATGAGGTGTTGGTGAAGAGGTTCAATGGCAGTATTTTTTTATTTTTTTTAATAAAAGGATGAAAAACTCTTCTTGATTTTTATGGTATTCGTTTAGGTGTTTGGGTCACGGTGAATTTGTGGGTTTGAGTTGATTTAAAATTAATCTTAAGGATATGGTTGGTTGAACGATTAGATATCCTAAATTTGATCATCATATGATATTTGTTGATGAAAGAGGTAATGTTGATGGTTATGTGCCTAATGGTATTCCACCACCATATCAACATGGTCATGTTAACTTTTAGATTTCCTATGAGAAAAGGTTGTCTTCATATGATGTTACTACCAGATTTTTGATATGTTTTTTATTTTAAATAGATGTATTAGTGAAAATTGCACATATGTCCAATAAGTTTAATGTTTACTAAAATCATTTTTTTTGTAGGTGTTTGAGTATCTTGGGTTTTGCGAGTTGACATTGAACAAACAGACTACTTCGTTGGTTATGGTTGATGATTGTGGCAACAAATGAGATTGTATTTTAATTTTTGCATCACTTCCATACAAGCACTTCAAAATTGGAGGACAGTGGAAGCGTATGATTGATGCAAGGAGAAGTTATGAAGGCGCAGAAGTCATGGTTGGTGCTACATTCACAGGAATGAATGAGACTTTGTATTTTAGTGCCAAACGTACTTAGGTTACAATTTTGTTCGTTGTTAAGATTTATGCCAGTTTATGGTCGTCATCATCATCATAATGTACTTGAGATTAATGTTAATTTCTTAAATTTAATACCGACAAAAAATTTCGTTATGCATAATGTCATTTAAACGTCCCCCAATTACACAATTTCTATATTTTAATTTCAATAATGTGCTTTCCCATTGCAAATATTGTACCTTTTAATATCATATACGTGCAATTCCGTTGCAGCATTTCCTTATTAGATGTTATCTACGCGTCTTTCCATTATAGAATCTCCACGTTTTAATTAAATGTAATTTTCGTGTTTTCTCTTTTTTTTTTATTTTTAAGTTATGACTTTTAATGTCATTTAATTGTCTTTCCATTTTTGAAAGTATGCAATGTAATGACATCTAAGCATTCTTACAATAGAAACTAATTAAAACGCGCATTTCCGTTACATAGCTTTTTTCAATTTAAAGTCGTTTATGAGCATTTTTATTGAAGATCTCTCAATTTTAATGTCATATGTCAATTCAACTTACATGTTTATGCCTTTTAATGTCAATTATGCACTTTGCTATCCCTGATTTTATGCATTTCAATGTCATTTATGTGCATTGATGCTCCCTTACAGAATATACGTGTTTTAATGTCATTGGAGTGCATTTCTGTTACAAAGTTTTTTCAATTTAAAGTCGTTTATTAGCATGTTGATTGAAGATCTCTCAATTTTAATGTATTTTATGTTTATTTATCTTACATGTTTATGCCTTTAGTTATGGTTTTGGACATTGGTGATGGAATAGTTGGTGAAAGCAATGACGTGGACATAGCGCTAAGGATTCCATCTGATTTACTTATCCCGAGTTCAGGGAATCCTCTCACATCTATTGTTGATAACACTTATCCAAGATTGTTGGAAAACATGAATGATATATCTTACTTCCAAAACAGAGTTATCTTAACTCCTTAGAATTAAACTGTTGAACAAATCAACGATTAAGTAGTGAATCCCTAACCCTAATGATTAGCCCTAATTTTTAGTTCTGATTTTTTTTATTTTATGAAAAGAACTTCTGCTAGAGTCAGGTGTCACATGCTTCCAATTCACAACTCTTACCACCAAGACACTGATGTTTTTTATGACATGTGATTGCTTCAATGTTATGGATTCAACACAAATCTTGGGTCCTCTTACTTTTACTCTCACAATCCCTAAATCATTTCTCACTCACTTTCATCTCTCTCTCACCATCATGCAATTGAACCTAATAACCATAATCTCACCCTTTTTGAAGTACCTAATTAATTTTTATGAACAAAAGGTCTGCAAGAAATTGAATTAAGGTAGCACATGAAAAAAGTCATTTTTTTAAAATTGACAACAGTTCCTTTTCATTATTAGCGGTTTATTTTCATTAGGGTTTTTCTATCATGTGCAAATTTGCACATGTTAAGAAATTTAAAATAGTAATTTTGCATTGGAACTTGAACATTTTGTATTAAATATATAACTTTTTGTTAAACAATTGTTGGTTTCAATAAAAACTTGTTACTTTTAGTTATCTTAACATGTGCAATATTGCATATGTTAGACAAACCCTTTTCATTATTATTTTTTCTTTCGGTTACCATATCAGTTCCTTTAGCGGTTTCTTTTCATTATTATTTTTTCTTTCAATTATCACATAAAAGTTCCTTTTTATTATTTTATTTTTCTTCCGATTACCAAATTCAGTTCCTTTTCATTATTTTTTTCTTTCGATTACCACACAACAGTTTCTTTTCCTTTTCATTTTTATAAATTTAACAACTTTTGCGGTTAGGACCAATTTCTTGGTGCAAACTTTTTTATATATTTTTTCTTTTGATTTGTCATTTTTATTGCAATTCATTTCCTGTTTTTCGTGGTTTTTGAGGTAGTTTAATAACATAATACTGAATGCAACTATAAAAGTAATAATATAACCAATTTGATAGTTATATACGAAAAAACTCTACAAAACTCGACATCACACGGATTAGAGTTTAGTAATGAATAAAAATGAATAAATGATGAAACATACTAGAAATAAGGTGCCACACACTCTTGTATGAAATAAAAGGAGTGATAACCCGAGTGAAAATCACAAGATAAAAAATTCGACCCAAAGCAGAACCAAAATGTGTGATTTCAATGAAAATTCATCTAATCTCACTCATGAGTTGCACCCACATTATATATGTATCTTTGTAATAACACTTTAAAGTTTTTTCAATAGCTTATTTACAAGATATTTTTGTGTAAGAGTGTCCACATCATCATTTCTTACATGATATATTTTCCGTAAAAAATATGAACAATTTATTATTTATATGAAACTAATATTTATTAAAAAATCATTTTTATTCTAGATAAAACTTTTCATCAAAAATTATTGATGGAATATTTATTAAATTAGATCAAATCAAATATTTTTTTTTTTGAAGGAAATCAAATATTTATAAAAATATATTTCCTCCGGTCTCAAATATAAAAAAACTTTTCACTTTTTAGATTCATTTAATAAATGATGTATGTGGTCCTTATTATATACCACAAACATTATTTATTGAATGAACTTAAAAAATAAAAAGTTTCTTACATTTGAGACCGGAGGGAGTAGACTAAACCATCTAATCTAATCTAAATAATCGAAAAACAAGTTTCTTGCAAAAGGGTAGTTAACTAGTTATATTGAGAAAATTTCATTTGTGCCACTGTTTGTCTATGTTGTCCTGGCTTGCTATAAAACCCTCTCTGGCAAGAATCTTCCTAATTCTTCTCCACTGAGCGGGAAAAAGCTGAAGCAACCTGAAAGCAAAAACGGCGTCGTTGCGTCTGGTCTAGGGTTTTGTCATCGATGGCGTACGTTGTAGATCAAGATCAACAATGGCTTCTCAGTTGCTTATCTGCCACACTCGATCCTAACCACGAGATTCGTTCTTTCGCCGAAGCTTCTCTTCATCAAGCCTCTCACCAATCAGGTTCTTGTGATGATGCTCAATTTCCTTTATGGTTTCAGCAATTTAGAACAATAATTATCTATAATGTTAAATTTCCCTGAAGGTTTTGGCACTGCATTATCAAAAGTCATTGCAAACAAGGACATTGCTGTGGGATTGCGCCAGATATCCTTTTCGATGTTAATTACAAATCTGTAATTTTCTTTGTTTTCATCAATATTAAAATATAGCTTGCTAAGGCTCTGTTTGGTAAAAACTAGCTCTAAAAACTAGCTGATAGCGGATAGATGATAATCTAGCTTGTAGCTTATATCAAATAAGCTAGCTGATTGAATTTGTAGTGTTTGGTAAAATTATTGGTTGAACTAGCTTATAAATATGAAATGACATAAAAATGATATATTTAATGAATGTTTAATTTTTTACTTTTTTCAATTAAGATTAATGATGATAAGCTATAGGCTACTTGGATCAGCTTATCAAAAACCGCTATAAGATAGTAAAAATAAGTTATAAGCTTGTGATGTAGTGGCGGTTATCAAACAGGTCTTTTCTAGTAAAATGAGCTTATAAGATATAAGCTATAAGCTCAAAATTATGTCTTACCAAAAATATCCTAAGTAGAAGAAAAACAACTGATTTGTTATAAAATAGTCCACATACTAAATTTCGGTGCCACGAAATTATTGATTTTCTTCCTTCCACGTGCTTATGATCTTGGATAATTTAACTCTCCTCTACTTAGCTGCAGTCCTTCTTAAGCAGTTAGTTAAAAAACATTGGCAGGAGGGTGAAGAATCATTTGAACCTCCTGTGGTTTCCGCTGATGAAAAGGTACCATATTCTTTTATTTCTATTTTTTTTACTATTATTCAAAACTCCATATCTACAAGGCATCACCGGAAACTATTATCGGAGCTTCTGTTGATTAAGATTTGATTTGGTTTTGGATACCTTACCATTGGATTTTAAACATTCCTTTTGCTTGTCATTTTGAGGCCTTAAATCATATTATATAATATGCTGAATTTGGACACAGTAGATTTTTTCTTTCAGTTTCTGTCAGCCAGTCATCAATGTCATATATTTCCTTGTATTTTGTTATATGCTGGAGAATGTTTCTACCTTTTGGGCTTTGACAATGACAATTACTGTATGTAGTATTTGTAGAAGAATGTTTAGACTTCAACAGTTCAATTTTGTCCTCAAGGATCTCATATATCATATATGTCTCTGCAGATAATGTATTTTCCTGAATATGGATTTCTGGAACACTTATTGATAGGAGAATACATAATGCATACTTTTAGGACTGTTTAACTATCCTATGAAAACACTTATTGTTTTTTTTTCTTTCTTTCTGCCTGTTGAAAAAATTGTTCTATTCTGCAATTGGCTATTTCATGCATGGTATACTAAAACATGTTTCTTGTGATAACTAATTTGTATTACATCTCCAGGAAATCATCCGCAGAATGCTTCTATTGACATTAGATGACCCTCATCGGAAAATTTGCACAGCTATTGGTATGGCTGTGGCATCCATTGCAGTGTATGACTGGCCAGAGTTATGGCCAGATTTATTGCCTTTTCTCCTGAATTTGATCAACAGTCAAACCAACTTGAATGGAGGTAAACAATCCATTCTGAGTTAGTGATTTGTAGGATTTTATAAGTTTGAAACTATGTTTGGTTGTGGAAAAGCCTTGGGTGAAAGTTGGGTTCCATTTCCGTGTATATACTAAACATTATATGATAGGAGCACTTTTACTTGAATGAGATAAGAAAAAACTGAATATTATTAATATATAAATTATAGACTCATATTATAGACTACTGTGCATCAACGCTGTTAATTGCTAGTCTTAAAAAAACGAAATTGAATTACCCTAATAACTGAAATAGTATCATAGCAGTTATGTATAGAAGAAGAAATGGAATTACCCTAATATTTCATCTAGTATCATAGCAATCTACATCATTCGCAACACTTTATGATAGCAACCCAAATTTAAAGAACGAAAGAAACTGTTGAAAATAGTTATATCAAAGAAGATAACCCCTGTAACTGTAATGCCAGAGAAAAAGTTCATTGGAGAAGAGACATTTGTATCTTCATTCAAACCATAAGGTGTCTCACTGGAGAACATTGAATGCACTTCCACTTGCTACCCTCTACATAATATAACTGCATTTACTCTTTACAAATTTACCACATAAGCAGCTTTTTAACAAATTCTCTGTTTGACCCATTTGTTGCTCTAAAACCCAAACTTGACACATAACACTTTGAAATTCCCACATTGGATAATAGTATGGTTTGAGTAGTGGTTGGTTAGGCACCCCCATCTTACAAGCTGATTTTGAAGGGTTGAGTTAGGCCCGCTCAAATTATAATATGACAGTAGAGCCTATCTTGATCCTTTTGGTCACTTGGATCACACTCCTCATGCTATGACTCCCACATTAGATAATAATATTTGTGGTGGACATCCTTTAACTTATACGTCGGTTTTGTGGGGTGAATTAGGCCTGACCCAAATTCCGTGAATTGGGAAGTTGTTTGCTCTATGCTTTTCTTAGCATACTTATGTAACACTTGAATTTCTATATGCTAATCCATTTCTTAATTTTTCTTACAATTTTATTCTAGTGCATGGAGCTATGAAATGCTTGGTTCTTCTCTCAGCGGACTTGGATGATAGAACGGTTCCAACATTAATACCTGCTTTGTTCCCAAGTTTGCTGACCATTGTATCCTCTCCGCAGGTTATAATTTTGTATATTTTTCTGTTAACCTTCTAACTATGCAGTTTTATGCTTTATTTATGTTAGCATAATCTTAGATTTTTTTTCCTTCCAAAGCTGATTGGCTTGGGAGGAAGTGCAAGTGTTAAGAATCGATGGAAAACAATCTACGAACTTTCTCGAATTCACTATACACATATTGGCCCTGAATTTTCATAGTTCATTTATAGGATATAGAATAAACGGGAATTAGAATAACTAAGATTCGTGGAAGAGAAGATATCTATGAACAATTTGAGTCTTATGATAAAACTCATTGAAGGCCATTTAAAGACTTGCTAACCGGCTGAACAGTCACATAACAAACTAACCAGCTAATTAACTAATTGTTTTAACAACTCATAAGTACTCTAGTTCCCCTTTATTCTATTTCCTAACACGCTCTCTCTTCTTCTTGATATCTTTCCCCTATATTATTTCTTTTTTTACACATTCACAACTTTCAACTTAAGAAAAGAAAGGAGCATGTGAATTGACATGTCCTGATTATAGACGGAAGTCTCCTTTTTGTTTTCCTTTTTCTATTTTTTATGAATTTCTAGAAGCAAATTTAACAATTTATAGTAATGCAATTTTTTTGATAAATCATTTCTGGACCTATGAATTTTTTCATAATAGAAGAACGAGAAACATAAGGAAATATAACCAATATTCTGTTTGTATTGTGAATCGTGCCTCTTCTGTCACATGACAAAATTTTCTTTATTTCATTCCTCTGTGCAGATATATGACACATACATACGGACCAAGGCCCTTTCAATAGTCTATTCTTGCACCTCTATGCTGGGGGCAATGAGTGGTGTTTATAATGTATTTTCTTGCCACTAAGTAACTTGCACAGTTCTCGTTCATTGGTTGTTTAGTGTATTTTACTTTTTAATTGTTAACATATATCATTGTGTACTGTTTAGGCAGAAACGAGTTCTCTAGTAGTTCCTTTGCTTAAACCATGGATGGAACAATTTTCTTCTATTCTAGAAGTTCCGGTTCAATCTGAAAATCCAGATGATTGGAGTATTAGAATGGAGGTTGGTCTGGTTTTTTAAAAGTTGATTTCTACATTTTTTCTTAGTTTCCTACATTTTAACATGATATTACATCTTTCTTCTTTAAGGTTTTGAAGTGCTTGAATCAGTTTATTCAGAATTTCTCAAGCCTAATTAAAAGTCAATTTGAAGGTATGTTTGTTCCCATAGTTTGTTGCTTAGCCTTTGTCATTAGTTCTATTTTTTATTTGTTTGACAAGACGCTGTTTGCTTTAGTCATATTGGGACCACTGTGGAAGACATTTGTCTCCTCTCTGAGAGTTTATGAGCAGGCATCTATTGAAGGAGCAGAAGATTCATATGAGGGAAGATATGATTCTGATGGCTCAGAGATAAGCCTTGATTCATTTGTTATCCAGGTGACAAAAGCAGCGGTTTTTGATGTTTATTACTTTGATGATTTGATAATGCAAGTATTTTCATGTCAGAGTCAACTAACATATTTTATCTGCAACAATTGATTTCTTCGATTAATAATGGTTCAATGTATTTTTGTTTCCATTTTACTTTGTCAAGTTAATGGCCCGTCCATGTTAATAATTGTCAGCTGGTTAATGTTACTGATTTCATTATGATTCATAATTTAATTGGGCTTCTATGTTTGATCTATATCTTTTAACAGTGTTTCATAATTGTTTCGAAAGTTACAATTTCTACAGATTTTAATTTTAAGAGTAATTACACCATCCACTCTCCACCCTTAGAAGATGTCTAAGTTGCATTGTTGTCCTCTCTATTTCGAAAAAAGGATACTCATTCTTGTAGATTAATGTAGGTCGTAGCATTTTCATTTGAATGAGCATCTCTTTACAACTCTAAGCATCATCTAGGCTAGTTTTGAACTTTTATTATTGTCTTTAGGATTTTTGATGTATCGAAGAATTTTTTTGTGAAGTTTCCAATCCAATCCAAAATAGAGACGTTGTTCAAAACTTCATTTTGTCTCTTGAAGTCCGAACATTGGTAGAAGGGTTCACATTTACCACTACTTGTGATGCTGAGAGTTGTATTCTAGAAAATGAAAAAATATCCCCGGCAGGCTCAAATGAAGTTAGGTGTTCCTCACTCCTGACAAGCATGTTTATATTTAAATAGACCGATGTTTCCCATTACCAAGAGGTTTGGTTCTGCATATGCATATGATTTGTGAAAGTATAATATTGCATTAGTCTTATGATCTGTGTTATGATCCTTTGGTTTAGGGTATTTCTCCCCCAGTCTGATCCTAGGTAGTTTTTTGATTTTGACTACATTGCCTTCCTTTATTAATCTCATAGATAGGGTTGTGATTATTCAAAATGGATGACAGGTCAATGTAATGTTAGCATCTCATAGGGGATAGTGTAATTTACTTTTTTAAGTAATTAACGGGCTCAGGTCTGTCTAAACATGTATCGATCAGGGCCAAATAGGTTATTCTTGTGTGTTGTTGATTTCTTTATATAGCTTTGATCTGTTGTTTTACATCAAATTTTCTTAATACAGCTGTTTGAACTTCTGCTGACCATTGTCGGTAATTCAAGACTAGCAAAGGTTTGCTCAGACCATTCTTGAAATGTTTGTTTACTTATAGTTGTGTTCTATTGCACACTTATTTTGATGTGTGGTTTGCGCTTTTATAGGCGGTTGCAGCTAATGTCAAAGAATTGGTGTACTACACTATTGCTTTTCTTCAAATGACAGAACAGCAGGTAAGTAAAACATTTTTGAGTCTCCTACTGCTCCTAATTTTTTGGCCCGTGAGACAATTGGTCCATCATTGCTCCTCTTGGATCAACTCTCATGTTCTGGTTATAAACAGGAGCAATCCTATTTTCCCATGGATTGATGTAAAACATCATTTGGTACAGTGAGAAGTATGGTGATATATAGTAGTGCCATTATGATGTTCTACTTATTTATTTTCTGTTAAAAGTCCCACATTAGATTAGATATGACCTGAAAATGTGTTTATAAGTTGGAGGCATCCCTCACCTTACAAGCTTATTTTGTAGGGTTGAGTTAGGTCCAATCCAAATTATTTAGATGATATCATATCAGAGCCTATCCATGATTTGTTGGGCCACCCGCTGTAAAACCACTCCAGATGTCAAGTCGTAGGCGTGAAGGTTTTCTTCATTGTACGAGATATGGCTCGAGAATGTGTTTATAAGTGAAAGACATCGTTCACCTTACAAACTGGTTTTTTAGCGTTGAGTTAGGCCCAACCTGAATTCTAAGATTTTATAAATAATGGTGGTAGGCTCTACTAGCTGAACCATTATCTAGGGCCTTATCAAGTATATCTTCTAACCTTTTGGCCTTTGAGACAATTAGTCTACCATCTCTCCTATAGGATCAATCATATTTTCTTGTGGGTTGATGTAAAACATGATTGGTAAAGTGAAAATTATGGTGCTATCTAGTAGTGCCATTATGATGTTCTACTTGTTTCTTTTCTAAATTTGCTGCAATGGAATCCTTGACTATTTTTTTCTTGTTTTTTTAGGTTCATACGTGGTCTGCAGATGCCAACCAGTTTATTTCTGACGAAGAGGATGCCACTTATAGCTGCCGCATTTCTGGTGTGTAACTTTCCTCAATATTTTATGACAAATGCTAACATCTGCCCTTCGTGCACTTGTCAATAAACCAAATATAGAAACATTGTATTGAAAGACTACAAGAGAAACTATTAGGAAAGAAGACGCAGAAAAACTACAAGAGAAACTATGAGGAAAGATTAAGAAATTAATGAGTTCGACCGAAATATGGTTTATGATAGAACATTATGGCGTAATTTGAATCATGTAGCCGACCCCACTTAGTGGGAAAAGGCTTGGTTGTTGTTGAAAATTGTATATTTAATTTCTTGTAAGTTTAAAAATTGTGCTTTTCAACACAAACTTCTATTTTTTGATTCCTTACAGCTTTCCTAAGGGAAAATGTTTGCAAGGATCATATTTTTTTGCCATTTTAATTTTTTAAAGTGATAGTTTATTTCAATTTGGTTAGGTTTGTTGATTGTTCATCATGAGTATTTTTTGTATCGGTTATAATAGTGACTTTAATCCTTGTATGCACTACTGTTTTCAACTTTTTTTTTAAAGAATTGCATCAGTCAAGAACATAGGGCCACTTATTTATCACCTCCCTTTTAGTTAGAAGGCAACAAATGGATGGATTTTGGACTGTATCCTTTTGGATAAATAAACTAGAATACGTTGATGCATTCAGCATGCATTACAAGTATAAATTTCATGAAAAAAAATGAAGTTAACTCTATGGACTTTATGGATATCCGTTGGAAATATTTTAGTTGGTTCATTAGCAAAATCTGTTCAAGTTATCCAATATGTCTTGTATTGTACTGCACTCTGTTAACATTGGGTTAAGCGGATGAGTTATTTTTCTAGTTTGATTGTATTGTACTGCACTCTTTTTTCCATCACCATGGTTTTATCCCTTTGGGTTTTCTTGGTAAGGTTTTTAACGAGGCAGTTGTTATGTATCTGCTACTTTCTTTTCTTGGGTTTTGGCCTAGTGCCCCCAAGCTCTTTTTTCATTATTTTATTTTTATCTTAATATGTTAGAGTGCTGCAAATGATAGGTGGTGGTTTTGGGGCTGCCAACCTAGTTGGGATGCCTTTTTCTGCGATATAATGCATGTGCACTATATTTTGCTTAAAAAAATAAAAATCTCTATTTTGCATTTCTGTTATTTGGGTTGTTTGTATGGATTTATATGTATGTTGTAGAGATATTCGTGAGCTTCATCAAAAAAATTGCTTCTTGTAGGCGTGCTTTTACTGGAAGAGGTGGTCAATTCTTTTGCTGGTGAAGGATTTCTGGCCATCATAGATGCTGCAAAACAATGGTTCACCGAGTCTCAAATAAGGAAAGTAGCAGGCAATGGAAGCTGGTGGAGGGTAAATACTGAAGTTCTGTTTTCCTTGGATCTAGAATATTTGTAGTATATCTAGTAGAGTATAATTTAATTTTAATTGGCTTGCTGAGAAGGCTATTTTAAAATAATGCTGATTCCCAATACTCCTCTTTTTTTATTTTTTTCCTTTTCTTTAACTCTGTTAGGATCATTACCAAGGAAGAAAAAAATCGAGTTTAGCTCCTCACAATTGGAAAGTTCCTCTTTATTACAGACTTAAAGAAAAAAAGGTCGAAATACCCTTAGATATTTGAGGGTCTACCAACCTGGCAACCTCCCTTTCCAAAGGGCCCCAATGTTTTCACTCAAATTTCTTGATGCCTCCTGAACTAGGATTGTTGAGCCTTTCTTATCCTTGCTCCCTCATGTTTACTCCTTCCTTTCTTTGCAAGATTGTTATGACCTAATTTTCCCTTCTTCCGCTAGTTGTCTTTTCCACAGGGCTCTTCATACTTTCCCTGGTGGTTTGAGATCTGTTTTTTCTGTATATCTCATTGTTAGTCGGCCTCCAATTGTGTGAGACATAGACCCAATAAAGATGGCCCAGCCTAGTTAGATTGTGTGTGCGCTACTGTTTTGTAACTAAATAAATAGAATAGGGTAGGGCAGAAAAAGGGGTTGGGCAGTTTATTTCGTAATTGGATGATTTGAGAGAGGACATACTCTAATTTGTTTCAAAGACTGGAACTGCCAGCAACTGCTATGTCTGTCTCTAATAATCTGTGTCATTGTAATGTTCTTTCCTCAAGTGTTTCATCAATAAAACTAGTGCTATTCAGTGTAAAATTACTTGGATTGAATTACCAGTTCTAACCTCTAATACTCATCTAAAGCATGAAACATATGCTATATTAATAATGCCATGCTATGCAATCCAATGGTCCCAAAACTTATTTGTATCATGAGAATTTTGTTTGATTTTGTATAAACCATTTCACGGAATATATCATATCTAAGTTCTAAAGTCAGTGTTATACATATTAATTTGGCAGATAAGAGAAGCTACTCTTTTTGCCTTGTCATCTCTTTCAGAGCAACTGCTTGAGTCAGAGGTATGGGATTTTGATTTTCTCAATTCTCACGGGCAGATGATGTATATGCTTAAATATTTTCATCTCCATTTTCAGTAACTGGGTACTATTTTGGACTAGGATATACTTTGATATATATTTTATGTCCTTCATATAGGAGTCAGGGTTGAAGACAAGTAACTTGAAGGACATGATTGAGCAGATTGTTGCCGAGGACTTTCTAATAGGTCATCTCTCAATTCCTCCCTTATGCTTCAGTTGTGATACATGCATGCCTGCATATATGTGTGTGTGTATTTTTCATCTCACTTTCCCCTTTTTGTGACAGATTCTCTTGAATACCCCTTTCTATATGCTCGTATTTTTACTTCAGTTGCTAAATTCTCCTCTGTGGTAATCATTTTCTGTCCTGTTCTCTTTTCTTGGATAGTTTCTCCTTCTCTCTCTCTCTCTCTCTATATATATATATATATATATATACACATATAATTTATTTA
>Ga0228710_1005807_pt1 | contig 19028 bp, 8 predicted proteins | sample MedpolnodulmetaG_FD_177995 | JGI IMG/M metagenome (GOLD analysis project Ga0228710, IMG submission 177995) | Root nodule microbial communities from Medicago polymorpha collected in Santa Monica, California, United States - pink nodules | ecosystem: Host-associated > Plants > Roots > Nodule...
ATTATTCCTTGGAACTTTTTTGTGTGCATGTGTACCAAACATGGGAATAAATTATTCCCATCTTAGATTCCTGGGAATTTAATTTGTAGAAGTGAAACAAACGTCCCCTTAAGAAATGAAACAGAAATATGGCATACTTGCAATCTCTTTGATATCTTATCATAACTTTTAGAAGCTTGCCCTCGCAGGTTTCCCTTGAATAGCACTCCACCCTAGCAGAAAAACAGGACCCATTCTTCATGCAACAAGACCTTTGTGCATATGCAAAACTAAATAGAGGAAAGATAGGCACACACCTCGTAAGGATCTTGGCTTGTTACAAAAAAAGTATCAAAGCCAAACACTTGATTTTTAAGGATTTCGATTTTTTCCTTAGGAATTTTTATCACATCATCCAGTTGTTGAGGCTGTTATGGACATATAAAGGACAGAAGAAAAAAAACACATAAGAGATATGAAAAAAGGGAGAATGCCTCTAACAAAGTAGGAAATATTGAACATGAAATATAATCACCTTCACACCTGGCAGAGGTGATCCACTGGCAACTTCTATGTTATCCGTATTCTGTTTTGATCACAAGCCCAAAGTACAATAGATGAGAAAACTAGGACATAATGCTCCTTACTCTTAAGAACACAGTTTCAACTTTCTTTTTTTATTTTTCTGTTCATGATGGAAAAGATTGTAATTTTGGAAAATGATGATTAGCAAATGAGATAATCTTTATCAATTTGGCTAGCAACCTGATGACTTATATACTAAGTTGTAAGCAACATCAACTACTGCAAGTGTAACTAACAAAAATTAGGTCCTGTTTCAAGGATTTAATTTAGACAAATAACAAAGACATGGACTAATTAGGGAATATATTTATGACAATCTTCGATGTGAGTTATGAATATCCTCAATGTGAAACTGAAACCAGGAGCATTTTTCATCAAGCAATTTGACTTTGTCGTCACAAAAGTGACAAGTACAAATCCACAGAAACAAATATGCTTAATTGCAACTGAAAAGGGGGAAACCCTTCTTTCATGAATTATGAGTATATAAGGAAATGATAGAAAAAAAATCTGCACAACAAAGAAGGGAACACACACAAAACTCACTACAAAAAAGTGATATAACACAAAAAATTGTGGATCGACACTTTTACCCACGTCCATGGAAACAGTCCAACCAAATATTCGTCATCTCAAATAAGATTACAAGTTCAATAGAAAATTAGAAACCCTCTCCACTATGTGTACCACCCCAAAAATTTGTATACCCTACTCAAGAGTTACAAGGAATAATAAACACGGACTAACAAGAGACACTCCTAATACATGACCACTCACACATGCTCATTTCTCTAGAATTTAGATTATTTAACACTTCACATGACCCTTTATATAGAGGCGGGTTGTGAACTTCACATCCAATGAATAAGTGGCATTATTTACTTTTCACATTTTCAACACCGTTGAAAATTTTGAACTTCTTCCAAAGATGGATGAGTATCAGAATCACTCACTAGAGTTTATGTTTCTCAATTTGAATAGTCAAAATAATAACCCCAAAAGCATAGCAATTTATTATGCATTGGAATCGCTCACTTGAATTTATGTTAGAAATTTCAAATCGGTTTTCGTAACAATTCAACCCTCAATTAAAATTTCCAATCTTCTTTTCGTCAGAAAAGTTTACTTTATATTACAAAATTGCTATTACTGCATTCCCTTAACAAAGTTTTCCCTTCTAAATATTTTTCTTCTCGTTTTATTCACTTGTAGGACCAAGCACCTCCTTATGTACTATACACCTTGCAAAGCTACTTTGGACCATCAAACTTCTACTCAAGTGGTTTCATCTCTCCAAAGAGACGATGTTGGCATCAGCAACCTTGCATCCTGGGACATATGAACTGACGCATCGTGGAGCTTTAGTCTCACACTCTCAATGCCTTCAACATCCATTATGTTACCATTTCCTAACTTGAAATCCCCAAACACGCCATTAGCCTTTAAGGTGTCGAATATCCTCAATCTCGGCAAATGTGTATTGGGGAAGTAGAACCCATCACCAATTCTGGTTTTACAATCACTTCTGTAATTTAATAGTTCTAACCACATTTGTTTGAGAGTTGTCATCATCTTTATTTATCGTAGAATAATAGGATCTCAAACAAATGTGTTCTAAACCAAGACTTCAATACCTCTATTGGGAAACACACGCAAAACACACCACAAAGAAATTGTAGAGCAGACAAAATTTACTTGATTTGGCAGCTATTTATTGTGTCCATGGAAACACTCCAACAAACTATTCAATATCTCAAATCAGATTACATGCTCTATAGAAACTTGAAAATCCACCCCAAGTTGTGTTAGCATACAAACTTGAGTGCCCAACTCTAGAGTGAAAAGAAATTATTAACAATCGCAAACTATAGAGTATAGATACTTTCACTGTAGGTGGGTCACCCATACTTGGTTTCTTGACTCAATGACTTAGATGTAGATGCTTTAACTCTTCAGAGAGCCCTTCTTTGGAGTTGTGGGGTGTCCTTCTCCAACAATGAATAAGTGGACATCAATTCCTTTTAACATTTTCAAAACCTAAACTCTAAAAAAATCATCTCCTTCTTCTACATATCTATGTGAGCTTCTCAGTAATCAAAATAATAATTCCAGGAATATAGTATTTATTTTTCCCATAAGCAATAGCGCTTTTGGAAGTGCTTCAACAATACATTAAAGAAAACGAAGAAATGAAACTGTAATACGCAAACTTTGTTGACATAGCTATTTCATACCAAATTGAATATAATAAGTCAAGCATTACCTGCACGTCATTTTGATTTGTATTTTCATCACTAAACTTGTTTAGCTGTTCTGCATCTACAGGTGGAGGGTTACTTTGCTCAAAGGTATCATCCAAAGATTGTGCTTCTCCATTTGTATATGCTTCTTTCTCCTATGTAAATTTAAAAATTGAATTGTCAAGGAAAAGGTATGAAAAAATAAAGGTTAACATGCAGAGCAGATAACCATTCTTTCTGCGATGTGTGAATGTGATGAGATGCATGTAAAATAATATGCACATGTACAATGATAACTATGCCACTAAGAATATGTTGCTATTTGGTTTTGCTGAAACAGTCACGTCCTATATAAAAATAAAAAGTTTTTCCTTCTTAAACATCACTTCTGATATTCAATTTAAGCAAATAATTGAATTTACAATTCTGATTTTCTCACACTACCTTTCTCTCTCATCACTTTTATACCTCCTCACCCTTTGTGTCTGTTTCCTTTTCCCATTACATCATCTACCACTTCTCTCGCTTTCTTTCTTCTAACTCTTTCTTTCGTGCATTACCCACAACCCATATCCAACTTAAGATATCATTATTCCTTAATTTATACTCGCTTCACAACATCATTTGGGACCTGGACCTTAAATTCTTCAAGTTGTAAAAGCAGTTTCATCAAATGAGTTGTATCACACCAAAATCCAAATGAGAAATGATTCTTATCATTTTAGACAACTTTTGCAACAACTTTCTGTGGTTAACGTGATTCCAATATATTGCTAAAGAATATACATTGTTTTGAAACTCATTAATAACTTCATTAACCACAATTGTCAAGTGTTTAACTACATGTAGATTTGAACACCCGAAAATTTGTGGTCGATCGCGTCCAAATTTGTGGTTAATAAAAGGATTAACTATGATTTTAGTCCCTCCAATTATAAAGTTTTTTGGTTTTAGCCCCTATAACTTTTTCTGTTTAGATTCACGCCTGCAAGTTAAAAAAATTGTTACTTTTAGTCCATGACGGCATACGTAGCTCAATAAAATCATGCCACGTTGCCCAATATGTTGATGTCAGGGAAGCAACAATTTCTGAATTTGCAGTGGCTGAACCCAAACAAAAAAACTTACCGAGACTAAAACCAAAAAAATGTTATAATTACAAGAACTAAATTCATATTTAAGCCTTAACAAAATTACATTGATGATGTTCTGTAATACAACTCAGTTGGTAGCTGCAAGTATGTTGATACGCATGGACACGGGTTCGAACCCCAGATTATCCACTTTTCCACACTTAAATGTGAGTCTCATCACCAGGCTAATTTACCAAAATAAAATTACATTAATGTTTAACGAGTTTCAACAAGTTGTATATTCATTAATCATCTACTGAACTTAATTGTTTTTTTTTTTTTCTTCGTGATTGTGTTAATCACTTAAATAACACAACTTAATCCAAATAGTCTTATAATCTCTGCTGCACAGACACTTCTAATTGAACGCTGACACTTATGATTACAATGAATTCATTTTCTCAATTTTATTAGTGTCGACATGTAGTGTTGTGTCCGGTGTTTGTGTTCGTGCTACATTGCTTGTAATCAAATATCCATGCTATACCAAAATGCCACCACTAATAACGAATCCAATTATCTTACTTAATAAAGAGAATCAACATGCAATGAATTTGCACAATTATTACAAACTTCAATTCAAATCAAAATAATCCTTCACTACTAAGTATATATCAAACTTCAATAATGAATACAAAAACAGAAGCTGAAACAGATAAAGTACCTCGTCGTTATCACCATCAGACTCGTTAACACTACAAGCAATCCGTCTTCTTCTTCTTCTTCCAGTAGGAGGATTCAACTTCAACGAACTCGAAAATGAATTGCGAAAACGGTTAGAAGGATGAAAATGAAGATTGAATTGAAAGCAAGAAGTACAGAGGGAGAGAGGAACAACGCGGAAAGTGGAAGGTGAAGGTAGTGAGAGATTCATGGTTTTCGTTTTGGAGAGAAGAATAATAAATCTAAGAAGAATGAAACCCTAACGCCATTAAAAGGAATGAGAATGAAGAAGAACTGAAGTTGAGGTAGGAAGAAGAAGGAAGTGACGCGAGGCAATGAGAACCAATTATCCGTTATTTTTATTTTTTTGTTTATTTATTTTTTTGTTGATTAAAATAATTAAATAAATAAAATACGCGCGTAAAGATATTTTCCTATGTTTTTCTAGGACTGTGATTAAGACAACTGGAGATGACAAAGTTATGAGTACCAATAGAAGAACTTAGATAGATTTAGATTAGCGTTTTTTTATCTGTAAACCAAACTATAAATAAATCTTGAAAATTGTACATTATATGAGCTCTTCTTTTCTTTTGTGGGTCTTGTTATTAATGGTGGCCGGGTTTTGAACATCGGACCTTACATATATTATGTATTGTTCATATCAACGGAGCTAAGCTCACTTTTGAAGGTTTTGTTAACGAGTGTCGGACATTCTTTAAAAAATTTAAAAGAAAAAATTATTCTCTAAAAGAGTTAAATATTTCAATTTTTGAAGCATTGATTACATAGATTTTGAAAAAAAAAACTACCATTTAAAGGTATTAAAGAGTGCTCCAGAACACTCGTTAACATTTCTCCTTTTATTATTATATATCATCTGGTCATTATTATAAACAAAACATACATTTTAAATTAATTCAATTAATGTTGTATATGACATTTATTATAAACCTCATTACATCATTTATTGATTAAAACTAATAATCCAAAGAGTACTAAGATCAATGAGTTGCAAAGATATCAATTACAAAAACAACACTCAAATAATGGTACTTCCAAATAAAAAAGAAAACCTAAAAATCAAAGGAAAATGTTAAGGAGGTCTCTAGATCACCTGATAAGAAAATTAATAGAGAAATATTTGGTTGCTAAGTGGTGAAAAATGGTATATTTACTTCTTTAAAGTTAAAAAGTAATTGTTTTCATTGAAAGTGTTTATCTTTTAACTTTTTTAATTAGTGTTTTTGGGTCACTTGTTAACATGATCCAAATCAAAACATTTAACATATGAGAGGTTGAGTGCTACACTGGTAGAAATCAAATGAAAAATCATGAAAGTTTAACTTGATCCAAACCATACAAGAAATTTAACCATGTCTAAAGATATGAATGTATTAAGCTATCTTGATTACCCAAAACTACGTAATTACGATGCTTCCAAAATAACTAGATACATATCAACCAAATCACATCATAGTATTCTTGTACTTTCTTTCTATAAGAAACAAAACTAATGAATAATTGCACCCCTAAAAAAACCTATGAATTTAATTAAGGTTTAAATTTAGTTTGTCCTCTTTTATATGTAATTTATATTTTGGTTTTTTTGTTAGTTTTTTGTTTAAATTATATCTCTACAGCCTCTGAAACTACATATTATCAATGGTTCATTATCTGAAAATTGGAATATTAACACACAAAGAAAATCTAAATCCAATTTTGAGAGTTATTTCTTCCATCTTCCAATTTTGATTGAACTCGGAAGAAGGAAAAAACTTCATAGTCTTTCAACAACCTACAAATTCTTTTTTTCTCTGGTCTTAAATGAAGCAGTAAGCATCATATAAACTCAGACACACATTAAGTTTAAACGCGGACGAATATGTACAATCTAATATATCGATATTGTTAATTGAACTAAATTTTGTGACGAAATTCATCCTCTTTAAAACGCAACACATCTCTTTAAAAAAAAATTTTGGCGATAATATCTCTTTTTCATTTTTAGTCGAACATGCGATAATTTAATAAAAGACATGCATTTTTAGCCACTTCATAAAACACTTTCTGTATTCCTCCTTTTTTATTCTATACCTCTCTTATGATTCCATTGCACTTTAATTCTAAGCATATAATTGATGTAATTACTATATGTTATAGAATAGTTAAGACAATAATTATCCAAAACAGGTTAGGATCCACTACAACTGTTCTATAGAATAGCATATATGAGAACGGTTAGATATAATGCAGTTTTTGCACCATAGAACAGTTACAGAATATCCATACACTTATCAGATCAGTGGTTTCCTTCTAAAACATAAACTACAGAAAGCACTTTACTTTTTTTATACCAAGTTTAAAGGACTCGAATAAATTGTCAAAATCATGAATAACTTGTAACTATTTATTGGTGATGCCTTATAATTCAAGGAATCACGGTTCACATAACTTTCAGCAATATAAATCTCCAAGGAGCAAAAAAAACTTGTCATGATCAATTTAATATCCATCTCTAAAGTCTCATGAACAAAATAATGCTCCCTATATGAAGAACATAAAACAAACAAGGGCTAAGGTATACGGTCATAGCAAATACAGCATTCACATATCATCTGGTTTTTCATCCCCTCTATTCTTGCGCTTTGGTGTTTCAGGAGCGAGACTCTTCTCGATCAACTTCTCTATATGTTTAGGTAATGGTGGAGCTGGAAAGTATAGGAGGTCCACATTGTCATCATCACTGCTAATCCATCCATGGCAAGGTCTGTACCTTCTTTGTGGAAGCTGGTCACTTGTTTTTGACGATTCAATCATAGAAGGCTTCACAGTAGTGGTTTCAACATTGTTCACCAATGTTTCGTGATTGCATTCTTTGACATTCTCCATTGGCTCTTGGTCTTTGACATTCTCCATTGTATATGTAACACCTACAAACATTTTGATAAGGATTAGAACAAAAGAAATTAAAAATAAAGAAACAGAAATGTATATATAATTTATATAGATAATTTGGGATATATACAACACAGGTTTTCGAGATTCTGTCTCTTCACAATTCAAATTCTTCCTGATTCCACACTTTTTCTATTCTGGCTTACTTCTATTTATATTACAATTCACACCTGTTCTTAATAGATACAATTAATCATAATGGTTGTGACTGGTGTTGTTTGGCTTTAAGGGTTGCGTCCTTTCTTCATCAGTTGTACCTTCTTGGGTCACCCTTCTTGGCCCCACTGGATGTGTCTCTACAGTAAAGGTCATGTGCCTCTTTGATTCGCATCTCTTAACCCTGCACCCCTCTTGGGTCGCCCTTCTATCCCACTAAGAATGCTATTTGGTTTTGCTGAAACACTCACATCTTATATAAATAATAAAAAGTTTTTCCTTCTTAAACATCACTTCTGATTTTCTCACACTACCTTTTCCCTCTCGTCACTTTTATACCTCCTTGCCCTTTGTGTCTGTTTCCTTTTTCCCATTACATCATCTACAACTTCTCTCACTTTCTTTCTTCTATCTCTTTCTTTCGTGCATTTCCCACAACACACGTCCAACTTAATATATCATTATTCCTTAATTTATACTCCCTTCACAACATCATTTGTGACCTGGGACCTTAAATTCTCCAAGTTGTAAAAGCAGTTTCATCAAATGAGTTGTATCACACCAAAATCCAAATGAGAAATTATCTTTTATCAAATAATTTTAGACAACTTTTGCGACAACTTTCTATGTAGTTAACGTGATTCCAATAGATTGTTAATGAATATACATGATTTTGAAACTCATTAATAACTTCATTAACCACGAACTTGAATGTGATTAACCACAATTTTCAAGTGTTTAACTACATGTAGACTCAATGTCTAGCTATGAGCCACTGACATAGACACAACATCAACACTTATACATAGACTCAATGTCTAGACACCGGCAAAAATTTGAAAAAATCAGTGATAGAATGTTATTACAAAGTGTCGGTGCTACATAGGTTTCTAGTAGTATGTTGTCCAAGTGAAAGCCTCGACAATGTTCATCCAAATGAAATATTTAACAGTATTCATTTAATGGTTAATCTAATTAATCAGTTGAAATAAGAAAAACAAAATGTGAAAGGTTTTACAATTTCACTTGGTTGGAATTCTACTGCATGAACAGTTACTAAGAAGGAGGATACACAATCAAAAGAAACATGGAAATAAATATTAGAATCAAAATTCTAAAGGCAGTAAAAATATTATGTATTTAAGCAAATTTTCCCTTATGAGTGTTGAATGCTAGTAACTTTTAGTAGTGAGTTGTGTTAACTGAAATACAGAATCTCAAGAAACCCATAATATTTCTTTTTCTCCATACTTGGCCACACATTACAAAGGAGCAAGCATTGCAATGAAGTCACTAACCAGATCCTAAAAAGAAGATCAATGTACAAACAGAACAAATGAAATAAATACGAGCAAAGTGTACAAAGAAGATCCGTGTATAAACAGATTGTCAAAATCATGGTGCCAACGTGATTTTGTTGAAACTACAAAATGTAGCTTTTGGCAAAATTGCAGTGGCTCGCGATGATTCTGACAATTCTAACCCCCAATCTAGACTTGCACTAAATTGGTTCCTAGACTATTGTTGTTTCTTGTTTAATTATCAGATCGGTGATTTCCATCTAAAACATAAATTACAGAAAGCCCTTTACTTTTTTTCGACCAACTTTAAAGGACTCGGATAAATTATCAAAATCATGAATAACTTGTTGCTATTTATTGGTGATGCCTTGTAATTCAAGGAATCATGGTTCAGATAACTTTCAGCAATATAAATCTCCAAGGAGCAAAAAAAACTTGCCATTATCAATTTAATATCCATCTCTAAAGTCTCATGAACAAAATAATGCTCCCTATCATCCATAACATACATATATGAAGAACATAAAAACAAACAAGGGCTAAGGTATACGGTCATAACAAGTACAGCATTCACATATCATCTGGTTTTTCATCCCATCTACTCTTGCGCTTTGGTCTTTCATGAGCTAAACTCTTCCCGATCAACTTCTCTATGTGTTTAGGTAACGGTGGAGGTTGAAAGCATATGAGGTCCACATCGTTATCATCACTGCTAATCCATCCATAGCAAGGTCTGTACCTACTTTGTGGAAGCTTGTCGGTAGTGGCTTCAACATTGCTCACAAATGTTTCATGATTGCTTTCTCTGACAGTTGTATCCTTAACACCTACAAACATTTCAACCATTAACAAATAATAATAATAATAATAATTTTTTGACTTTTCCTAGCTCTTTAGGAAACCTAAACATATTTTCAACAGAGCAATTAAATTAATTAAAAAATCACACATCTGACTAGTCACGTGATCTTGATTTTCAGATTAAGATCGAATGGTTTACATACAAACTTTGTTAAATCATATCCAAAATACAAAGTTAAAACATGAGTATCTGATCTTAATCAAATAGTTCTTATCAACGATATGTGTGATTTGGTGGATGCAATCAATCCAAATCCATAAATGTATCTTGTAAATTTAGAGAACGATGTACCAAAATACTTGACCAAAAAATTAACTCTTTCAAAATTTCATTTAGGCCTCACATGACCTGCCCTAAACCTAACTAGTGTCTAACCTTCATTTAGGAACTTCTTTTTTTTTACCTTGATTTAGGAACTTATATTTAGGAAGCTTCTAGTCTTTCTAACGTTGAAGAGAAATGCAAACATATTCAAATGAAAGGACCTAAAGGAGGGTAGGATTAAATTACCAACGCCTTCTTCTACATTGCCAATTGGAGCAGAGTCATGATCGTGATCATTGGTTTGAGATGCAGAGTCCAAATCATCATTACCCCGCGATACATGGTCTTGATGCACATGATAAGAGGAGCCAACTTCAGTAATCCCGGTTGCGGGAGTGGCAGCTGATGATGTCTCACCAACACCATCCTGCAAAGGATTATCATTTTTCTTGTTATTAGTTCAATATCATAAAATGTATACCATCTGTGTAACAATCTATGTTGACTCAATGTCTAGCTATGATCAACTGACACAGACACAACATCAACACTGATACATAAACTCAATGTCTAGACACCGGCAAAAATTTGAAAAAATCAGTGATAGAATGTTATTACAAAGTGTCGGTGCTACATAGTTCCTAGTAGTATGTTGTCCAAGTGAAAGCCTCGACAATGTTCATCCAAATGAAATAGTTAACGGTATTCATTTAATAGTTAATAGTATTCATCGTTATTTTGTTGAAACTACAAAGTGTAGCTTTTGGCAAAATTGCAATGGCTCACGGTGATTCCGACAATTCGACCCCCCAATCTAAACTTGCTCTAAATTGGTTCCTAAACTATTGTTGTTTTCATTTGATTATAAACTACAGAACTTTACCAAAAAGACAAAATTATAAACTACAGAAATATACTCTCTCTGTTACTTCCTGATATTTGTTCCTATATTAATAGTTTTGTCTCAAAACTTCAGTTTGGTTAGAAAATCAATGTAAAATTACACAATCATTTTCATTTATACCATTACAATAAATTTTATGTTTACTAAGTGTCTCACATTGAATATAGATGAGTAATTGGCAAAAATAATGAAAAGTATTAATGAACATTATGGGAATTTAAGATTACTTGTAATGAATATCATGAGAACTTGAAGAAAAATTGTGAATAAAAAACAATAAATAAGTGTAAAATTGCTCCATTTTACCTTGTCTTCATCACAATTGCAAAGAATGGTTTCAATCAGCAGCTTGTAAGAGCCCTCTTCAATAAAGGGCCAACCTTGATTTCCTTCATAAACCTGAAAAACAAAGAAAAATCAAAACTTTCTTCAAATTCAAGCAAAACAATGGAAAAATCAAAACTTTTTTTGTTCAAAGTATTTGAAGAAATGAAAACTAACATCAAGAAGCTCGTCAACAGTTTCCCTGATGAGCTTTTCCTCAAATCCAAATTGTCTCATTGCATCCAAAGCAGCATCCATTCTTGTGTTACCAACCGTCTAGTTTTTCAGACCAAGAAACCAAATCACCATTAAGGAAAAATGACATAAAGACATGAAAAAAAACCAAAAACACTAAGAAAAACATAAACAAAAATGAAAAACCTGTCTTCTGGGTTGTCTTCTTCTTGGTGCCATTGTTGTTGATTTGTTCTTTCGGCTAAAGGAACTGAAAAACAGAGAGAGAAAAAAAAGGTCTTTATGAAGTTGGAGAAAGAGAGAGGAACAAATTTTGATGTTGTTTCAGTTTTTTTGTGTGATGATACCTACGTTTGTATACAAATAAGTAAGAATATTTGTATACAAAAACGGCAAGTTCACAATTACTGGTCAACATTTTTCTTTAAAGGGTCGTGCAAACTATCTAGGACATTTCATTAAGATTTTCAAAAAAATCAATAGTATATATAGTATATATATAAAATAAATTATTACAAAAACAAATTAGTATTTATATTGTCAAAAGTTTATTCTTATGCTTCGTTAATCACTTGTAAGGTGCGTTTGATCTAATAAAAATATTTTGTTATTTTTATGGACCTTGTTTTTCAAAGGATTTAAAGGCTAGGTAATTTCAAATCTTACATTAATATCTAATAGAAAATTACTGTTTTGTCACATCATTACATTCATGTAGATATGCAATTATGTCTTAAAAATTGTGATATGATATGGGAAAATAGAGAATTTCTATTGGAGGATCGGTTTAAAACAATTTTACATTTACAATATGACTATTTTTTATATTTAATGTCCGATTTAAGGATCGATTAATTTGAGGGGTCTAATTTCACCGCCTACTTACGAGAGGGCTCGTTTAAAGTATGACTTAGCTACATAGCTTTTTATGGACTAGCAGGGGTCATTGACGATATGCTTGTTTAACTCTTTGTTTAGGGAATGTTTATTTTAACTCTTTTATAAATGATATTGATCGATCTATCACACTTTAAAATTTAGTTAACATTCTCATATCTTTACCATTGAATTTTTTTAATGATTTATAAGATAAATTTCACCTTAGTTGAAAAAATAAAAATCATGATGTTTTCGAAAGAAATAAGAAAAACATGAAGCCCCAAAATATACATGCAAAAAAATATATATATATTGTTGCAAGTGGTAAATGACTAGTTTCGGTTATTGGAGATTGTATTCTTGTTGAACAATTTGTTACCTACCTTGAGACAAAAAAAGTGTTTTGACTCAATGCTCCAATGCGGTTCTTGTGTTTCAGGTGTGCACATTTATAGTTGAAAAATATTATCAGTTTTTGGACGACCTTGTTAGTTTCTTTGAAACTTGCCAATAAAATCAAAAAACAATGAAAAATCAAGGAATAAGAATCCCTTAGAAGGTGTTCTTGTGGGACTCCCTCGTCAAAATCCAAAATTACAAATAAGGAATAACAACGTACAATGTTGCCTTCTTTGTGACGTTTTTGAGTATGAAAGAGTGTTATTGCTCTCCAAACATTACAAATAAGGAAGAATAATGTGTGAAAATAAAAACCGAGTTTGTATACAAAAACGATAAATTCACATCACTGGTCAACACTCTTCGTGCAAACAAATGATCCTGAACACTTCTTAATTATTTTTATTAAAGAGTCAAAAAATTCAATTTTTAATATATTGATTATACAAATTTTTATTAAGAATTATCATTTAAAGATCTTAAAAAATATTATGGACACTTGATAGCATTTTCCTTCTTTAAAATCCAAAGAGTTGGCATCCGATTTGGATGGGCTAATTTAGTTTCATAAAAAAATAGTCATCATTTTTAAGTCGATAAGCATTGACCTATTGGTGGATAACATTAATAGTTTTTCCTTTTTAAAAAATTACAATTTAAATAGTAAATTTTTTAAGCATTGACCAATTGGTGGATAGGATTAACGTTTTTTCCTTTTAAAAAATATTGACTATTTAATTTATTTATTTTTGAAAGAAAATTGACTATTTAAATTAAATAGTAAATTTTCAAGCATTAACCTATTGGTAGATAGGATTAATATTTTTTTCCTTTTTAAAAAATTTACTATTTAAATAGTAGATTTTTTAAGCATTAACCTGTTAGTGGATAGGATTAATATTTTTTCCTTTTTACAAAATTTACTATTTAAATTGTCAAAAGTTTATTCTTATGCTATGTTTTTTTAATGATCTTCTTATGCTATGTTAACCACTTATAAGGTGTGTTTGATCTAATAAAAATATTTAATTATTTCATGGACCTCGTTTTGTAAAGGATTTAAAGCTAAGTAATTTCAATTATCAAATCTTACATTATTATCTAATAGAAAATTATAGTTTTGTCACATCATTACCTTCATGTAAATATGTAATTATGTCTTAATAATTGTGATATGATACGGCAAAATAGAGAATTTGTATTGGAAGATCAGTTTAAAACAATTTTACATTTACAATATGGCTTTTTTTTAACATTCAGGGTTCATTTGATGGTCAGGATAGGGAGACAGGATATGATACATTAATCATATCCTGCTGAAATCTCATGTTTGATGCACCAAAAGATAAGATAAAATAAACCATTTTCCTATCATATCCTGACTTTTCTTTGTAATTTCTATCCTGAGTATAAGCTGGGTTAGAAATTATCCTGATGGAATTAGAAGATCATTCCTTATTTATTATCTTGATATTCTGCCATTTTTAAAATATTGTCATTTTTAAAATAATGATAGCATGTATTTTCTATTATACTTAATAACATGCCATTGAGGGGGCTCATTTAAAGTATGACTTAACTATGTTTGAACATAACTTTGTATGGATTTGCAGGGAGCCAATTGACAATATGCTTGTTTAACTTTTTTTTTTTAATGTTTATTTAACTCTTTTGTAAATGATTTATCACAGTTTAGTATTATGTTAACATTCTCATATCTTCGACCACTGAATTTTGTTAACGATTTATAAGATAAATTTCACCTTAATTGAGAAAATAAAAATTCTGATGAAATAAGAAAAACATGAAGCTTCAAAATATACATGCAGAAAAAAATATATGTTGTAAGCGGTAAATGACTGGTTTCGCATTGGAGATTATATTCTTGTTGAACAATTTTTTTAACTACCTTTGAAGAAAGGAAAAAAAAAAGTGTTTTGATTTGAAAAAATTTAAGGTGAGGGGATGCTACCCTCAATCTAAGATAAAGAAGATATTAAAATTTAAAAATCATTTATAAAAGTATTTACGTTTACCTCATTTTAAAGATAATAAGGGAGCTCGAACCAAAAACTTTTGATGAAAAGCATGTCTTTTATTAATAGATTAAACCTTTTTTTTCTTTCTAAAAATCATAAAGTTAAGACAAAAAATAATGTAAAACGCATCTGTCATTCCATTTGATTAATGAAAAAAAAATCCTACCTTGCTCATGATTTAAAAATGTTCTCAAATTTTATAATCTGAAATAAGATTTTTTCTTGTACGCCTACTTCGAAGCATGTATAGGATGCATTCGAATTATAAAATCCAAAATGCTTGTTTTCTCGGATTTTAAAATCCCAACATCTTCTGCACACCTCTCTTGTGCCAAAAAATAAGGGAAAAATAGGTCCAGATTATATAATCTGAACTTTATCAGCACTAAGACTTGGCTTGATCTGTGACAATGATAAACAGTTTAAAAACTATACTAACTATTATAACTCAATGTTCCAATGTGTTTCTTGTGTTTCAGATCTGGAAAGTGCACATTTATAGTTGAAAAACAAATTACAGTTTTTCGGCAACTGTGTCAGTTTCCCTTGAACCTTTTCAAGAAAATCAGAAAAAAGAAAAAAAAAATCAAGTAACAAGAATCTCTTAGAAGGGACTTCTTTTGAGACTCCCTTCTCAAAATCTAAAATTCCATCTTTTAGATCAGATTTTAATATATATTTTTAATATTCTTAATTTTTTTTTTTTGCATTACCTTGATTTGATTTTTAGAATTTTTTTTAGTCGCATTTATATATTTTTTTTTTATTTTGTTTGATATGTTTTTATTATTTTTCATTTTGTTTTTGTGATGATTTTTAGAGCAAAAGTCGTAAGTGCTGAAATGAGATGAGATTTTGATGGTTGTTTATATAGAGATATATTTTAGATTATATAATCTAAACTTTTTTTCAATGCTTTATATAATTCAAATAGTACAAAATAAATATTTTAAGAGTGAATGAGAATTGAGACAACACACAACTTTTTGAGCTTTATTTCCTTTCGATAAACCCAACAGTTGTTGGCTATAATCGAGTTTATGGTTATATCCAAATTGATTATCAAAAACCAAATTAAATTATTAAAATATTACCTTGCTACACAAGGAACACCAGCATTAACAATAAAAGTGTATCTATCCGCTACTGCGCTTTGGTCTTTCAGGAGTTTATATGTTTATATGTTTGGTTTTACTACTAGTTTGTTAAAGTTACATAAGATTTACTACTAGTTTGTTAACCTTTCAAATTAATATCATCTTAAACAAAATACCTTTTTATTTTAATTTTATCCTACTTTGTCTATATAGTACTATGAGGAAAGTTTAAGAACCCCTTTCAAGTAATGATAAGTTTAAAGATCTAGAGATATTTGGGATCTTAAAGTCAATGAAAACTTTATCCAAGTACGTCGGAATTGAGTTGCCAAAGGTGAACTAATTGGCAATAATTTTACTAGGAAAGTGTGGAAATATATGTTGCATAGGTACAGGTATATTGGTATCCGGTATGATGCGCGTGCTGATACCAGAATACGACAATTTAAAAAATATCAGGTACAAATGCGTCAATAAAATTATGAGTTTTGTTATATAATATAACATGACTACATGAGTAGGGGTGGGCAAAGTTAACAAAAAATCAATCTGAACCGGTTAACCGAACCGAACCATATTAAAATTAACCGAACCATTGCATTGGTTAGCCAAATTGAACCGTTATTTGAAGATGGTTTACTAACCAAACCGAACTTTTATTAGATTCAATTAACTGATATTAACCGAACCAAACCATTACAATTTACAACTCAATTAATCAGTTATCACACAAAACTTCTTTTCACACAATGACACAAAACGTGAACTGAACCCTTTTCTAAACCCTAATTTCAATTTCAATTTCTAAACCCTAATTTCTCCTCTTCAGGGACCAGTGATGGTGATATTGAAGCTTTCTTCACCTCACTCAATTCACTCTTCTGCGATTTTTCCACTTCAGTGACCAGCGACCATCGACCAGTGAGCATTTTTCTCTTTTGCAATTTTCCCACTTCTACTTCAGAGACCATTTTTTTCTGCGATCTTCACCTCTTCTTCGAACTCTTATGCGAACTCTTCACCTAAGGTACAACTTAGTTTATGGGTATGATTTGTTTTGAGTTTTGTTTTTGGGTATGATTGATTTTGGTTTTTGGGTATGATTTTGTTTGATTTTTGTTTCTGGGTATGATTGATTTTGGTTTGTGGGATGAGTGTTAATTTGTTAGTGATTATTGTACTTGTCTAACACCCAAAATGGTGGAAGCGCACGCAAGACTGGTTGAAAGGAAAGGCCCTCCACTTGTTTCCTAAAGAGGACCTTGATGAGATCATAGATTGGAGAAAGATAAATTTACCCGTATCTATATTATTACTCTTGTGTATTTTGATTCATATTTTCAACATTGGTTAATATATATCTTTTTTTTTTTGTAGAGATAACATCTCAAGAATCAGTCCACTTAAATGATATAAATTGAAAACCATCCACTTGAATCATAAAGGTAACACTTGAGATAAATATGTTTGGTTAATATATATCTTTGGTGCATTATAGTGTCCCTAGGTTGTCTTGAGCTGTTTCTGTTTTGAAGCTAGTTTGTTTAGTATTTTGGCCTCCGTCTTTAGTGTAAGATGTTGTCTTGGGCATTATAGTGTCCTTATAGCATACGACCATTTAGGTTTTGTGGAAGGCGAGGAATGAGAGAATTAATACTAAACAAATGAATGGACTTGGAATCCAAGGGATTGTATGTTGCGCTAGTTGAAGGTATGGGGGCGGGCAGGTCTTTTTGTGCATCTGTCATATAGCTGGGTGGCTGAATTTCAGCTGTTTGGTGTAGTGGTAGTGTTGCCACTGTGTTGGGGACAGGTTTGAGCAAGTCTATATAAGTGCTTATGAATAAACTATTTTCATAAGCTGTTCTGAAGAGCTTATGAAAATAAGCTGAAAACAGTTTATGGACATGTCATAAGCTGTTTTCATAAACTCTACAAAACAACCTCACAAGTGTTTATGTCAGTAGAAATGCTCAAATAAACCAATCCAAAGTCCAAACAGACTTTTAACTATCTCGATGTTGACATTGAAACGTTTTGATTTGGCGCAGGTATTTGAAGAGTGGACTTGGGAATCTTGAAAAAGATGTAGAGAGGAGATTCAGCTATGCTTTGAGCAGAGAAGACATTGAGAATGCTGTGTTTGGAGGACCATAAAAAGCCATTTTGCCTTCTTTCAAAATATACAATGGTTTAATTCCTTGTTAGAAGTTATTTCATATATGAAATCATTGACTTTTCATGTCAAATTTCATTCTATTGAATGGACTAGAGAGAATGTTTTATGATGAGATAACTTCCATAGTTTTGTCGATAGTTGAAACTTAATAAGTTTCATGGTGTCTCCTTTGTTTTCCCTTAGCAACACTTATACTTTGTTTGGGGCTGAATCTTACATTTTGAAGTTATTATGTTAGTGACACTGAGATGCTTTCAGTAACAGCTGAGTTAAGAAATCTTTGATTAACATTTTGAAGTCATTGCTTCCTTCCATTACTGCAATGTGAGCCCTTTAGTTGAAGCTTACAAAATTTGATTTTGCAAAATTCAATTTGATTAACATTGAAGTAAATTAATCATTTTCTATTTAGAAAATTTTATTTAACAACTAATTCAAACATTCTTGTTATATGTCTAAGCTTATTTTCCTTTGGCTTAACCATTGCTCTGGCATCATTGCAAGCCCTCATGAATCATGCTTTTCACTACTTATGTGGACCTTTTTGATGATATGTTCATAACTTCATATATAGCCCTACATTGAAAGAGCATGTCAACCATCTCCAACTTTGTTTCAAGTGGTGAGGGAACAAAGGTTTTACATGAAGAGGGAAAAGTGTAAATTTGTGAATGAAAGTGATGCTTCTTGGTTCAAAACCATACTTTTAGACAAAGGTCCTGTTTGGTTTGAACTTATTTTGACCTTATGAAAAATAGCTTATGTAAATAAATAAGCTTTTATTTTAATTTATAAGCTCTCACTAGCGAAAATCGTATCTTCATAAACTGTTTTTTCATAAACAACCTTAAAAACTTATAAATAATACATA
>Ga0228710_1005808_pt1 | contig 19027 bp, 8 predicted proteins | sample MedpolnodulmetaG_FD_177995 | JGI IMG/M metagenome (GOLD analysis project Ga0228710, IMG submission 177995) | Root nodule microbial communities from Medicago polymorpha collected in Santa Monica, California, United States - pink nodules | ecosystem: Host-associated > Plants > Roots > Nodule...
ATTGTATTGTGAATACCTCTGATTGTATATCAAGTATTCAAAACCTTATTCAATTCTTTGTAATTGTTAAGATAAGTCTCTTTCAGTTGTGATTGAGCAAAGGAAGTCTCTTGTAGTTGTCCTTGAGCATAGAAGTCTCTTTCAGGTGTGATTGAGCATAGAAGTCTCTTGGAGTTGTCCTTGAGCATTGAGAAGTCTCTTTCTTGTGTGATTGAGCAACTTGTAATTTGACATTACATTTTAGTGGAACTCTCCTTGGAAGTGCAAGGGGGACAGGACTACTTCCGGTTTGTGGAAGGAACCTGTATAATTGCTTGTGTGCTTGAGCAATAGAAGTCTCTTGAAGTTGTGCTTAAGCATTGGAAGTCTCTTGACTGTGTTCAGGAGCATAAGAAATCTCTTGCAGTTGTACTTGAGTAATTTGAAGTCTCTTGCTAGTTGTAGCATTCAGCAGTTGTAATTTGATATTACATTTTTTAGTGAACTCTCCTTGGAAGTGCAAGGGGGACAGGACTACTTCCGGTTTGTGGAAGGAACCTGTATAATTGCTTTGTGTCTTTATTCTCTCTCTCTCTGTTTTATCCGCTGCATTTAGATTCTGATTATCACTTCAGAAGCTGAACTCTATCTGCTTCTGAACAGTGATTTCAGTAGGAGAAAACAAAGAAAAAGTAAACAAAATTCAACCCCCCATTCTTGTGTTTTTCTCACCTTCACACATGATAATCATCACGGAAAGGTTTTGTCATATCACAGGACATTCTTGTCACTTGGGTGGCAGCGACGTATTGCTAGAGCCAATTGTTGTCTATAATATTAAATGTAGGATTTAATATTATTACCAACGTTACGGGAACCTATAGGAGTCACACAAAAAAGACAGATAGATGAGAGAAATAAATAAGTAAGACTTCTTTATAAAATAATAAGTAGGACTTATGACAAGTCATCTTACGTTATTCTTAGCATTTTTTCATACATTTTCAGTAGGTTTTACCGGCAAAACAGATGAGTATTAGAGCAATTGCATATGATTTCGAGACATTTGTAATGTTTTCTATATTTGAGTTTGTAATTCTATTCTTCCCGAAACATATCAATTTTTGGGTATTTTTTATGTAATTCATGAAGAAATCATGCAAATTGGCAAAGCAAGAACATCCGAAGATTAGTGAAAACCTTGGGAAGATCAAGAATGAAGATTAAACAAAATTTATTTATGTTATTGAAAATGATAAATAGTTCTACTTAGTACCCACGTTGTCTGAATTAAGGAAGGAAAGTTGGCAGCACATCAATGTTTAGTAGGAATACCTAGGTTAGTAATCTAACTCTAAGTTTCTTTATTATCCAATTTTCCCAAAATATGTCCACCCTTAACCTAAGCCAAGTTATAACCCTTAAAGTCCTCAAAGTGTGTGAATAATCTAATTTTGACTGTCTATTTAGAATTGTCTCAAATTTATAGCAAGGTACATTCATGTGATGACTAAAGTGGGAAAATGACGGGAACAACCTTACTGACTTTAGGAGATACATATGTGTATCATGGAAACGAGTGTGGTTGATGATATGAGTTATCTTCTCCAAGTCTGTCCCGCTTGAGTATAATGAGGTAAGTAAGTCAATGATGTAAATGAGATGAATGATGATATTAGCGCAACTCCAGAAAGGCATGTTTTTCTTGAAAAAATGCAAAAAAGTAAAATGTTTTTTTTTCTTTTGTTACTTGAGGACAAACAACAATTTATGTTTGGAGTTGTGATGACAGATCATCTTACGTTATTCTTAGCATGTTTTTCAGTCATTTTCAGTAGGTTCTACCAGCAAATCAGAGGAGTATTAGAGCAATTGTCTATGATTTTGGGACATTTGTTATGTTTTCTATATTTGAGTATGCAATTCTATTCTTCTTGAAACATAGCAATTTTTGGATGTTTTTGACGTAATTCACGAAGAAATCATGCAAATCGGCAAAGTAATAACAACCGAAGATTAGTGAAAACCTTGGGAAGATTAATAATGAAGATTCACGAGGCCTCAGAAGACTTTAAAAAGGGAGAAATTTGGTTCCCATGTTCCAAAACAACTTATGTAGAAGCAAACACCTACACAGGCAAAGAAACAAGCACTTACAGGCACCCGGAGCAACAAGGCACATGTGCACCGAGCACGAATTAGGCGCTTGGAACATGGAGCAACCGGGCACATTTGTCATGCGCATGATATGGTGCTCCAGGCGCCTAATGGTGGATTAGCTAGTAGGCATATGCGCCTTAGATGCTTTGTGCGCTCTGAGCATGCCGCCTTGTTGAAAAAAGTCACAATTATTTGATGTTTTTGCCCCTAAAGCCAGCGATTTTAGCCCAAGTTCAGGTGGAAACTTTCCCTATAAATACCGCCTTCGTCATTCATTATTTCTCGTTCAGAACTAGAGCAGTTCAAGAGAAAGGTGGATTCTAGGAGCTTTTAGGAGGAGTTTCTCTCTCCTCTCCAAGTTTCTAGGGTAAGTTTTATTTCTTTTGTAATTAGTCGTTTACTTACCATGATTAACTAAATATTTTTAGGCTAGGGTTCTTAGACGAACCTCTAATTTATTTTGTTGGATAATTATTTAATTTTATATCATTATTTAGTTGTTTTTTGTTCGCTATTTAATTTTATTAGGTTTCATTTATTTGTATTGTAGTGCAACCCTAGTTTAGGCACTTAAGTTGTGACATGGCCTAATATTGATGCTTATATCTTTATATTTATATCTATCTATACAGGAAGTAATTAGTTAGTAACTAGACGAAAAATACCGAAAGCGAGTTGACCCTAATAGTAAGTATTTAGGAGGTGACATTTATGATATTGAGTAAAATCTGTTGAACATAGGATGTAACTAGTTATTAATTGAGGAAACAAGTACCGCTAGATCTAAATCGAACCTAGTAGAACCGTTCTCCTTGACCCTTGGTAAGGTAGATGCTTATAAGGCTGCCCATTTGTAAAACTATGGAGAGGGAGAGTGTGCCATGAAACTCCTAAGATTCATAGATGGGAAAACCCTTTAGGAACACTAGCCACCATACCTTTGGAAATTTAGGAATGCCAATTTAAGTCTATGTTTCAATTACCTTTAAAGGAGTAAGACCCCCACACTAATAATCCTTATGAAGGTGGCAGATCATATATGATTTATAACCCTATATCGTAGCATGCGTATAACATTAGTGTAGACCAGAAGGCGCAACTCAACATTGGAGGGATAGACCGAAATCAACTTAGAGAGTAAGGCCCCACACGTACGGATCACCCTGTGATCAGAAGGTGCAACTTGACGGACCGATTAGGTTAGAACGTCCCAACGGACTCATCACTTAGATAGTCTACTTAAGATAATTAAACGCGATATGAATATTATTTAATTCCAACAAATGAATATGAGGGATTCAAAGAATCTTGACCGCTGCTTACTTTTCTGCAACCAAAATCAGCTAACTTGTTATGTTGCAAACAGATAAAAATTGCAATCTCTATCCTTCAACTCTTTTATTTTAATTTTGTCAAACCAAATAAGTAACGCGAATTGTTTGGATGAATTGACAATAGAGAAGCACAGTCCACCGTAAGATACTTTGTGTTTAAGTGAATTATGGTGCACCATAAGATAAGGTGTACATAAGTGTTTAGCTTGCTGACCACATAAGGGATTATATAAATAGAATCCTTGTGTTGAAGCATTAGTGGTTGAAACGCTTAACCTAATTCTAAAAGTTAGAAACCTAGTCACCATTCTCTAAACCCTATTCTCTATAACTCCGTTGGAATCGGCTAGCACCGGTCATCAGAGAAGTTCTGTTTGTGTGGACTGAGTAGATGCATAGCTACATTGCTTTGCCTATGATCAGAAACAATTCTGCTACAAAGGTTCTGTTCTTCATGAGGTAAACACATGAATCCTTAAAGTTTTTATGTATGTGTTTGATTTAGGATTAATGATTTAATCAAGATCTATTTCAATGGGATTGAAACCCCTCTAAGAGGATTAAAATTCTGAGAAACCCCTCTTGAAATCCCAACAATTGTATATTGCAGGATATGCCCTCTCACATGATGATTGGATTGGATGATCTTAGTGAATGTTTATACAAACGTATGTTTGAAGACAATGTCTCAAAAGTGCTGTCTATTTATGTTTCAGACTCCAGTTCTATTCCAACTAATGCTTTGTGGCATTTAAGGTTAGGCTAGTTATCCCATTTTAGGCTCTTAATTATGAATAAGCAGTTCCCTTTCTTGCCTAGTGATAAAACTTTAGTTGTTATACTTGTCATTATGCCAAGCAAAAGAAACTTCCCATTTGTATTAGTACCAAAAGAGCTATGAATAAATTTAAAATTTTGCATTTTGATATTTGGGGTCCTTTGTCTACAAGATTTATTCATGGTCATTGCTAGTTTTTAACGTTGTTGATTATTACAGTAGATTTATATGGATCATCTTGTTAAAGTCAAAATCTGAAGTTCAAGCAAAGTTAAATTTGTCATAAGTAATAATGGCCCTGAATTTGATGTTTCTTAGTTTTACAATTCCAAAGGCATTTTACATCCAAAAGGTTGATTCCCTCCTAAGATCAAACCTATAGACTGTAAACGGGTCTTTAAGATCAATTATCAATTAGATGGCACCATAGTAAGATATAAAGATAGACTGGTATCCAAGGGCTATAATCAAATTAAAGGGCTGGATTATTTTGAAACTTTCTCCCTTGTGGCCAAAATCACAACTGTCAGAATGTTACTTGCTTTGGCTTCAATCAACAATTGGTTCCTCCATTACTTAGATGTCAACAATGCATTTTTTAATTGTGACTTACATGAAGATTTATATATGGAAGTACCACAAGGTGTTCATCCTCAAAAATCAAATCAAGTGTGAAAACTAAAGAAATACTTGTATAGTTTGAGGCAGACTATCAGAAAATGGTATGAAAAACTTGATTTATTTCTCATTCAGCAAGGTTTTGTCCAAGCATCTGCAGAGCACACTCTATTTTTTCACACATCAAATGACACATTCTCTGCTTTACTTGTGCATGTTGATGATATTATATTACCTGGGAATTCACTTACAAAAATTACAAGAATCAAAAGCTTGCCTAAATCAGTTTAGTCAAGCTCAAATATTTCCTTGGTCTTGAAGTTGCTTATTCCAATCTTGGCATTTCTGTTTGTCAAAGAAATTACTGCTTGGATTTACTCACTAACTCTGGCTTACTTGTATCCAAAGTTGTTACTGCTCCTATGGATCCTTCTATCAAGCAGCACCATGGTGGGAAAAAAATCATATGAAGACATTTGTTTATATCACATGCTTATTGGAAGATTGTTGTATTTGACTAATACAAGGAAACATATTTGTTTTGTGGTTCATCAACTCAGTCGGTTCTTATCTGCACCAATAAATATCCATTATAAGGCTGCATGTAGAGTTATAAGATACTTGGAGGTTTGCCCTGGGAAAGGATTGTTTTTTCCTAAATCATCCACAATACAACTCTTAGGCTTCACTTATGCTGACTGGGTAGGGTGTGTGGACACAAGATATATTATTGGTTTATGTTTATTTCTTGGCTTATCTTTAATATCATGGCACACAAAAAAAATCAAAGTATTGTATCCATATCCTCTAGTGAAAAATAATAGATAGCACAATCAGCCGCAACTTGTGAAATACAATGGCTAATCTACTTGCTAAATGATTTAAAATTGAAGAATACTAACATTCCAGTTATGTGTTGTGACAATCAGAGTGCATTGCATATTGCAGCTAATCCAATTTTTCATGAGAGAACCAAGCACCTAGAAATAGATTGTCACTTTGTGAAGGACAAAGTCCAAGATGGGACAATGAAGCTTCTTTCTATTGCAAGTGCAGAACAACCAGCTGACTTCTTCATCAAGCCACTGCATCCCTAGCCATTTTTTGCTTTATTATCCAAGCTAGGCATGGTAGATATATATCAAGCACGATCTTATGGGGGACTGTTGAAAATGGAAGAAGAGGAGACATTACTTGATGAACAAGTCACCTCTCATAGATTTAACTAACTTGCCATAAGCATGTAAAACTGTTATGATAGTAAGAAGAGCTATGATAGAGTACAATAGTTCAAGCTAACTAGCTTAAACTTGTGTTAGCTTAAAAATAGTGTTCACCACCATTGTAACAGATTCATTGCGAAAATAACTTAGTTTCCTTCACTATGCTTTATTCTATCTCTCAATTCATATTTTACTTTCTGAATACATATTCCCCTATTTCAGTAATGTCTTAGCTAAATGGTTCAATCAAATATCTTGAAAATAGTGTCTTATCAAAATAAAAGAAAACGCCAGCTGCATTCTCGGGGGATAAAAGATGCCTTGCTTCATCATTTGTGAAATACGAAGTGATTGGTCTGTACGTATAGCTCCCTTATTGCTTTATCACCACGAAGCAGAGAACAACTACTCCCTCCGTCCTTATATCTAAGCACTTATTTGATTTTATTTTTGTCTCTAAATGTAAACCTCTTTTCAAATTACTAGATACATTTATTATTTCTTTTCTAAACATTCCCCTTATTAATACTACTAACTTGCCTTGAAATATGAAAATCAAATTTAATACACATACAAACAAAGGACAATTTGGTAATATTAACACACAAAATAGACACATTAATTACGCTAACAATTTTTTTTTTTGAAGGAACACTAACAACTTTTTTTAAAATATGTGAAAAAAGCAAAGAGGATTTACATATAGGGACACAGGGAGTATAAGATTACACAATCATTTTATATCCAAATGTTGATCCCGTATAAAAACTATTGAGAGCTCATAATGTAATATCTAAAAGGAGTGCACCATGTAAAGCTCTATTAAGACATCTATTTCTTTTTTTCTTTTTTTTAGTCAAAAGAAAATTAAATTAAATAGAAAGAAAGAGATACAAAGAGTGGGGGCATTAGACCAGACTCACGTACATCCCAAACAGGGATACAACATTATAAATCAAACAGGTTAATTGTTTAAATTGACATTGTAAAATATGTGATGTCTGAAAAATGACCCTGTACAATAAAAAATATATATTCTAACCTTGTAGTTTGAGATTCTTCTTATGTTTGTTTATAAATCAATATATCAATAATTTCCATTAATATTTTTAAATTTAAAAATTTTAATCAAAATTATACAAACAAACATAATAAAATAATCACATGCGTTAGCGCAGTAGAAAGAGCGGACAGACGGGCACGATATAGTTCTCGTCTTTCCGCTAGTATATATATTTTTTAAATCGGGTCTCTTGCTGAATTTTTTAAGAGACTTCACATAAAACTGCACATAACGGATTCTTACATGCACATGCAGATTCTCACACTTCCAAGAACTCTTATTTATGCATGTTTGCCATTGCAACAATTTTAAGCAGCCGATAACAACAAAATAAGTCGTATCTCCCTTACTATATGAATAACAATGGTTTAAAGGTTTAAATGAAATCTAGTGAAAACTCAAGAATAAGCTTTCAAGAGGGAATAAGTCAACACAACAATTTTACACTACTATGAGGATTCTCATGAGTTCATCCTCGGCAACGCAACTGACACTACATTGTTTCATGTGACATTTGCCAAGATTAAACCCTTCTGGAAGAGCGATAATCAAGGTTTGTTCTGTTAAAGAACATGGTGGTTTGAGAATTCAAAGACTTAGGGAGTTTAATCTACCGTTGTTAGGCAAGTGGTGTGTGAGGTTATATGTTTATTAAGAAGGGTTGTGGTTTAAAGTTTTATCAGAAAAATAGGATGTTGAGAATGGGTGTATTAGGAGACGAGGGTGGCACGCATCAATGTGGTGGAAGGATTTATTTGATGCTAGGGAGGATATTAATGATGGCGTGACAAGTTGGTTTAAAAATAGGGTGGTTTAATAATATTAAAAATATTAAGACAATTTTATAATTTGTTCTTTACCGGTTTTTTTATTAAATTAATATTAGAAATAAATTATTTTTATTTTATCATAAATGTGTATATCATTCGAGGTGATCGATCAGACATTTACAACAAGGTGAGTGGATCCAAATTTATTTAGTAGATGGATTGAATAGATAGATATGAATTTGGCGAATCAAATTAACATCCTAGAATTAATTAATGAATTTGTAGAAGAATTTTTTTTTTGGTTGTGTAATTTGTTGAAGAAATTGCGATAATGAAAAAAATTCCCATATTTTTTCAAGTTAAATTAAGGGTATTTTTGGAATAGAAGGTGTTAGGGCGTATGAAAAAAAGAGCATGAGAGTCTGACCTAGTTTCTTTATTCATCGTTTGTTTGGTTCGTTTCAGCCATTCTTCATTCTCGATTTTCAATTGGTCATCCTCTGTTGTCATCCTCTAAATAGATATACCGGATCATGAGAGTCTGACCTTGATCCGGTATATCTGATTTATTTATTCATTCACACTCTTCAAATTTGCGTTAGGCTTCACTGAACCCTATAAAATCAGCATATGAGTTGATAAATTTTGTAGTCCCATCGAGTGTGGGACTTTTAACACACACCTTTATGTGTTTTAATTTATTTTTTGTGGATTATTAACAGACGGACGTAGCATGGACTAGAGATGACAACTAAAAATGGGTAGACCCAGATGTTGTTCCGCAATGCCTTTCATTACACCCTAGAACTTGCAATCTTTTTAATTTATCAGGCTTACCATGTGAGCTTATGGTGGCGAGGTATATTTTGAAGAATGCAATAGTCTTACAAACCATGAAAATCTGGAATGGTGGACAACCTGAAATAGAAAGAAAATTATCCTCATTTCCAAGGGCCTCTTCAACGATCCATGTAAGTATTAGTTACTCTATCATTTTTAATTAGCTAATTAACTTTGTCTTTGGTGCATAAATTGACGAAAAGTATTCCTAAAATCATCAAGTACTTGCTTACCTAATTTTATTTTCATTTGTTTATGACTTCATATCGACGTTGATTTGTAAGTAGTTGTATGCTAAATTCTGATTTGATGCATAATCATATGGTAAGAGGGAGAGTGCAATTGTTCCAAAAAAATAAATAAGAGAAAGAAAGGTACAATTGTAAATTAGTATCTCATTTTTGCCATGTACCTTCTTTATTCTTTAACATTAGCATGGACAAAGATTAAACTAGGTAGTTGTATTCTCAAATGATTCCTTACTTAACAGCCTTTTCATGGTGTATTAATGTTTTGACTATCACATGAAAAGGATTAAGGTTTTCCTATCAGTGGTGTGTTCTAATTGCTTGTATCTGTGTATTAACCTATCTTGAATATTATAATTACAAACAACGAGCCTCAATGCACGGCTAATTGTAGCAATTCACACACGGGAGGAGAAGTAGGCAATCTTGAATATTATAATTACATTGTTTTGGAGAGATCCATGAGTTGCTGAGAATGTAGTAAGTACTAAAGGCTAGGTTTGAGAAGTTATTTCTAATCACAACTGAAAAATTGGAATTGGAACTAGAGATGGGAATTTTTTCATTGTGAGAATGACTTTATTAGTTTCATGCCGGAGAGTGATAAAGAGGAGGGTTTGATCAAGGGGGCTGAATGTGAAAATTGGAGCTGGAATGGTGTTGCTGGATGAGTATATTCTATGTAAGACCAAGGAGCATATATGGTTTTAAAAAGGGAAACGCACATCGAATACCCTTTTAGAATAAGTTTGTTTTGAACAAAGTTGTTCGTCCAAAAATATCTGTGATGGTGTGGAATTTGTTATAAAACAGGTAGCTATTCTGCGAAATATGAACTTATGTGTTTGTGGGAGTAGGGCTGTTGAAAGTACTGAACTAGCTGGGAACTGAGTCTGCACTGTCGTCAAATGATAAAACAATTTGCAGGAATGGTAATGAGCAACAGGTGATGACTTTGTGGTTTGCAAGTTCATGGACAATACGTATTTCTATCATTTTATTTGTAGGAATGCACAAAAGTTACTTGAAACAAACAAATCCATAGTATTAGCATTTAACACTATGCTTGCCCCAGCTAAGATGCTTTGAGCACTGATTTATTGTTGACAGAAGTTGGCTTTGTGCATGAATCATGATAGTATATAGATACTGTATAAACAGAAAATCGATTTTGTTCTGGTTTGATGCAGCAATGAACTAATATTACAGTTGTATTTTTCTGCATTGTGCAACAATCACGCCTTTTTTGTTATGATTCATAATATAAAACAGAAAAATGATGGATGAAATGTATATTAGTTTTAACTTTTTCTTTCTTTCTTTTTCTATTTATTTTAGATTTCAGATAATAGAGTGAAAAATGACGATGCGATGAAAGTTGATTTCACTTGAAGGCAGGTGATTGACAATATCCGGAGAATATTCACTCTCAATTTCAATTTTTCTGTATTTGAATTTTTTCTAAAACTTCTCTTAGTTCTACAAGAAACTTGGAGTTAAGTTTTGTTTAGAGACAAACAAAAATGTTGCTCATTTGTTATAGAAGTGGTATTGTCGTATGCTTATTTCCAAGATCATGAGCACATGTCATTGTATTATTTTATAACTGCATTTATGAATGAAATAAATTAGTAGTGTTCCTATAAAAAATTTGAATTATTTTGGGGGTGGGCCGTGGCCCACCTCAGCCCATACTATCCTCTGCCACCGACTATATTATTAACTTTTTTATATTGCATTAGTTTTGAATTGGTTGTCTTATGTATATCGGAACAACTAAATTGGTTGTTCATCTTGAAAATTCTTTTTTTTTTTTAAGAAATTAAGAGAAATTATATTAAAACAACAGACAACTCCTCAAGCACAAGGGGTGCTTAAGAGAGCTACAAAGTAACTGTTACAATAAGTTCAACCACAAACAGCCAAAAAGTCAAAAGGCAAACAATTATACAATGGCTTTGAGACAAGAAAGTGGATTCTGCCTCCAAACAGAGTAATCAAAATCAAACAAAATGTAGCACGACTTGAACCACCAATATATTTGGAGTTTAACCTTTTGCGCAAGAGTTGAAAATTCTAATCGGTCGTATTAATAATCGGGTCTCTTCTCATAATGTATGTAATTTAAATTGTTATTTGCTTGTGCTCAATTGGAAAATTTCCTCATCTTTCTTTCTTTTCAATTTTTTCTTCCTTCATAAGAGTATTTACTCTTTTCAATTTGTTTAACTGTGTATCAACTTTTTCTTTGTTTTACGAAAAGTATTTATTCTTGTAAAATATTTGAAGAAAAGTATTACCTATTCTTGTTATAATTTTAGTATTAATATAAGTATGTGCCTACATGCTAGTAATATCAAAGAAATTGTTTCCATTATAAAAATTTCAATTTCACTTTAAAAAATATATGTATTATAAAAAAAAAAATTTATTTGACAAATGTATTATAAATTGTTGAAAACATGATAACTTTAGAAAATATGTATTATAAATTGTTGAAAACATTATAAGGTGTTGAGAGAGTTGACAAAATAACGCTCGAAAGGAAAAGAACCAGAGTTTAATTTTTGAAATAGCCAAATTAAGAAGTAATCCTACCCTGATAAAAAAAAAATAGATGCATGTCTTGGTGCCAACTCAATGATTGGTCTCATGGGGATATTTCATATGTCTATTGGAGTCAAAGATCCATATTATGACTGATTAGAGAAAAAAATTGCTTAGAACATAAAAAACTTTGTTGTAACATAAAGAAGATGAATAGCTTTTTTACTAAAATCACATTATTAGCTACTCAATCTCCACCCTTTGAATTCAAACCTCTTCATCCAGTGATCAATTTAATACAGAATCATCAAATATGAGTTTTCCTATGTATATGGAGATTACAATTATCAGAAATCTTACACATGGTTGTTGTTGAAGAGATCATAAAATTACAATAATAATCTTGATGACAGATATTTAATTAAGTCTTACAAATGTCAAATAACCATTAGAGCCGTCGTTACCGTTAATCTCTGAGCTTTCCATTTTCCCTTCTCGAACTTCGTAAGTCCTTATATCTTTCACATTAGCACAGATTTAGGAAGAACTTTTGTCAGTGCTTAAATCAAATTACCATTAGGTGCATAACTACTATGTGCAAGAGAAATAACAACATTAACTTATTAGGTTAAAACCCTACTCTCAAATGTATTATTACGTATAAAATGTTCCAAAGAGAATAAGCCAAATTTTCTTGTTTTTGACTAAAATAAAGACATTCATTCAGCTGTTGGTGTTTTTTATTGCAGCGTGTTTGTGTCTATATTTGGTCCTCTTTTGGGTTTGTTTGTTAGCCGGTTGTATTCCCTATTGTATTTTCCGGTTTACTATATGTTGTTAAAAAACGACGTTCATTCATTCAAATTGTAGAGAATATATTAGTTGTTAACAAATTAAAAATTATGTCAAAGTTATTGTTTAAGCTGAACTCAGATCGAAGCTAATTTCTCAATATGAATCTAGCAAAATCCAAAGTAAGACGAAAAAACAAAATAATGTGGCGTGAAGACAACGAACAAAGTAAGCCATTGCACTATGTCGACAAAATCACAAAAAAATATCAAATATACTAAAATGCATTTATTTAAATAAAAAGACAAATTAAAAAGAGAAAAATATAAAATATTCTTATCATATTAATCAGAGTTCACTCTAAGTATGACACCAGGAACGATCATGGACATCAGGATTCGAGAACAAGATAAGCGGATCGTCACTGCTATGCTATAAAAGGTTTCCCTTTTTTTTTTTTTTGGTACAAAGGTTTCCCTTTCTTTAACAACATAAAAGTAAGACACTATCAAACATATAATAATTATGGTTTCCCCTTCATACATGCCCTCGTTTTCATGGTTGTTAACTTTGTTATCGATGGACAGAAAAGAAGATAATATAATAATTATATGTGGAAGTATAGGTATAGTTTGCTTGTTGTTTAATTCACACACTCAGGTTTATTTTTTGTGTTAACAAAATAGATAATGAAATAGTGGAAAGATAAAGAGCATTTTGTTATAGCTTTTTCAATAAAAAATTCACTTCTATTCTCTAATTATAAAATTTAATGTCTAACAAAATTACAATTTTATCCCTTCTTAATTTTTTCACACATTATCAAAATTATATACTTTTGTGGCTTTTGATTCAATCTCCCTCTATATTTTCTGTCATAAAAACAAATTAAAACACACTCACTCAATAAAAGACACTAACTTAATATTTTTTAAAGAACAAACAAACGTAATCTTACTCCCAATCAAAACAGATTTTTCTATAATTCAACTTCTAAATATTTAAAGAGTTAAAAACAATTTAAAATCTATTATCTTTCTCTAATTATTTTTTTTGAGGGAATTATCTTTCTCTAATTATGAAAGTTAATGACTAGTAAAAACACAATTATATTAAATAAAAAGAAATGGATAAAGAGACTAAGGACATTAGACTTGACTCAGGTACAACCCAAACCGGGGATACAATATGATAAATCAAACCAAGTAGATGGACCCAAATCTATTCTAAAAAAATTTATTAATCAAGGGTGCAGCCTAGCGAACCTATATACGGGCGCAACTACAATTAATGGATGGACTGTCAACACAGTATCAAAATTCAAGTGTCAACAACTCCTTGAACAAATAAGCAAGAATGAAAGCTCTTTCGAACTTGAAGAACCAGAGTGTAGGCAAAAAAGACATTTTGAAACCTGCAAATGTCAATGGAAACAACATAGAATCAAAGAAGTCATACCACCATGTCATATTATAAAATAAATAATTTTATTGTTGTAGATTATTAATTATTATATATTTTAAAAATATGACTATAAAAAACATTGAAAAAAGGATAAATGAGTCACTAAATAATATAGTTGTACAATTCATACACGGGAGTCATAATGACATCTTTATCAATGATGAAATCTTTGATTATTTTTAATATTTTTTCATATTTTTAGTTTACCACTTCATAATATTTAATAACAACTATTTCAATGATTTTATCTTTGGCAAATTAGGCTTTAAAAAAATCATGGGCAAATTACTAAAGTGGATAAAATAGTCACAAGGAAGGGGGGTTTGAATTGTGACCCTTTAAAAATTAAACCTGTAACTTAAAATTGATTCTCAAGCTTTGGACTTGGAATAGTTAAGTTAGTGAACTGACTTCAGAACGTTCTGAAGTAGTTATGCAGAAACAGTTTAAATATACATATGTGTGTAGTGTATACTAAAAATAAAGAGTAAAGGGAACATTCAACAAGAGAACATTCAACAAGATGACCAGACTGTCAAAGAGAATGCTGATCAAAATGTTCAAGGAAATCCTGATCAGAATGTTCAGACATCTATAGCTCAAATTGTTTCAAATGAGCCTGTTGAACAGCTGTCAGCAGATCCCAACCCTATGGTTTCTGGATCTTTTCCCTCTGCTAAGGTACAGCTTCTTGCTCAAACCACTGAAGATGCGGAGACTGCTTAAAATGTTAATGTGTCAACCTCAACAATGGGGTCAACTGCTGGCATTAGCAAGTTTCTAGTTTCTCCTCTTCTTACTCCTAACACCATTCCTCTTTCCCCTCCACCAATCACCAAAACTAACAAAAAGCATCCAGATATCCCTGATTTGTTTGAGTCTCTTGACACTTTTGTCTCTGGTGAAGGTCCCTCTAAGGAAAAGGTTGAAGCTTCTGGTGCTGCTCCACCTGCTAAGCCTTCAAGGGCTGAGAAGCTAGCCTCAAGGGCACTCAGGGTCTCTACAAAGACCCACAAAATTGTTTGTGTGTTGGCAAACTGGACCGTTAAGGTCCATGCTCCTGGCTTCGCTATTCCACCACTTGTTTTTGCTGACCCTTCCATCTTCGAGTTTGAACCATCATCAGATTCTGGGGACTCTACTCCCTGAATCATTTTTGGTCCTACTCCCTATCCTTTTTGCAGATGACTAAAGGGGGAGAAGCTTTAGGATTTTATGTTCTTAAGTTTTCTAAGTTTAGGCCCTAAGTAAGGCTAGTGATCAATAGTATTGGAGTTTAGGCCCTAAGTAAGGCTTGATCATGTACTTTGAATTTCTTTTTTGTTTTTTAACCATATAAATCATGTAATTGTACTTCATGTTTAAACTTCAATGAATGAATATTGATTTTGGTTCAAATGTGCATATTTTTATATATGCAATGAATTATGAAATTGAGGGGGAACTTTTTAATAGTTCTTAAAAACTCATCATAATAGATTATAAAAATGAGGGGGAGCATTAAAAACAAATTTCAAGCTCTGAAACTCTTATTATATAATCAAAATCCACAATCCTAAATCATAGGTTTATCATCTTCAAAATAGGGGGAGATTGTTGAGGCAAAATCCCTAATTAATTTAAAAGATAATAAACCACTATGATTAAAGAATTAATGGACTTTGATTATTTCCTTAGTATTTAACTTGTGCTCTTGAGTGTTGACTAAGACAAGAACAAGGTTTAAATCTATACCAAGATTCAATAAATCAAAGGACATTTGGTTTATGAACTAAACTCTGAGGTCAGAAAGTTAAGTTCAGAATGTTGATCAGTGAGTTGGTCAAAAGGTTCGAGCAGAGGTCAGAAGATTGTGTTAAACATACCCAGAATGTCAAGAACATGGCCAAGAATATGCAAGCTACAATGTGACATAAATGTATGTCCAGAAAAGCATCTTTGCATGGATCAATCAAGAAGTTAAGGCATTTACAAGAGAAATGTCTAAAGGATCTTTAATGTTCATCTAAGACTATGAACGTTAAAGTACTAGGAATATTCCAATTAGAATATTAACCTAGATGTTGCATTCACTGCACTTCAGTTATGTTTTCACTATTTAGGATTGATTACATCACGTACAAGTCTTACAAATCATCCTAAGTGAAAACAAATGGAACATTCTGATGATCATAATGTTCAGCTCTGCACATGCTTCATACTGTGAACAGTACAATAGGTGAAAAGTTAAAAAGCAAGCAAAATGGAGATCTGATATTGATCAATCAGAGAAGGACATGTATGAGATGAGATACAGTTCAGTATCTCTGCATATCTCATAGAAGCATGGGCCTGAAGATTGCATATCCACTATCTCTCTCCTGCACAATGTTCAAGGCAGATTTGGTTAAACTTTATCCTACTTTTTCCAGCAACTTTTGATGCATATGGAGAAGTTACTTTTTATGGATAAAACCTAACAAATCATCTGACACACATTGAACACACCCAAAAACTCATCATACACTTAAATATGTTGAGCTCAGATGAATATCATGTTGAACATCAACATTCTGATGAAGAACACAACAACATTCTGATGTTCATCCTGGAAAACACAACAACATTCTGATGGTCAGAATGTTCACCCAGATTTTCAAGTACAAGTATGTGGGGCCCATGACACATGGCATAACACCATTGGACACCCTACAATGGCTATATGAGCCCAAGAACTTTATAAATAGAGATCAAAGGCTCAGCATTACTTGCACCATTGCAAAGCATACAAGAAAACAACTGAAATTGTTTGAAGCTCTTGCATTCAAATTGATCATCACTGAAGACTCTTTTTATCCTCTTTCTAGTTTAAATAAATTCTCTTTGTTATGTCTTTTAAAGATAACTTCTTCTTCCTCATCTTCTATTTGATTCTCAAACATTCGAATTTCTCACAAACTGTAATCAAAGTCTCATCTAGCTGTAGGGGTACTAAAGTGTTAGTTTGAGCAACAGTTGTATAAGTCTAAGTGGTTAACTTAGAAACAGGGTGCAAGCCTTCTGAGGCTTAGAGAATACAGAGGTGTAAGTGTTCAGGTGAGCACAGATTGTAAGGTGCAAGATTTGAGAGGTTATCTCAAGCATCATAGTGGAAACTCTCACAAGATTGTGAGGAGTGGACTAACCCATATTGGGTGAACCACTATAAATCTTTGTGTGTTGATTCTCTCTTCCCTATACTCTTTACTTACTGCAAACACAAACACATTTACTTTATTAAACTGTTTTTGTACTCAGACATCAGAACGTTCTGAAGTCTGCTACTAACTTAACCATTCCAAGTTTCAACTTGAGAATTACTTTTTAAGTTACAGGATAATTTTTAAAGGGTCACAATTCAAACCCCCCCTTCTTTATGACTGTTTTATCTACTTCACCAATGACCATCCGTAATCTATTATATAACAATTTTGCCAAAATTTTATACATGCTCCCTGTAACAACCTGTTTTTAGCTAGAATTATTTTTATTATTATTCATATATGTCTATGTATGTTTATATGTGTTTATTTGCTTTTGTGTGTATTTGTGTTGGAATTAGTGGACTTTTAGCCTAGAAGGTCATTTTGGTCATTGCGGAGGACAAGGGTATTTTGATCATTTGGCAAGTAAAGGTAAATTAGTAATTTCATTAGAAGGATTATTTTTAGTGTTTAGTGAGAACTATTATTTTTATCAAGTTACTAGTGAATTTGGGTAATTATTTATAGATAGTAGTTATCCGACGTTTTAACGGTTTCATGAGTAGTAACTTTTAGAAATAGTTTGTAAGAGTTTTGAGGCCAAATTAGAATGAGAAGTTAACTTAGCCCACGTAGTGATATAAATAGGTGGCTCTTTAGAGAATTAGGTTAACATCACTCATTATTGACTTCACAAAATATTTTGAGAGGTATAGAGAAAGTAGATCAAGACTTGGAGAGGAGGAAAGAAGAGGAAGCTAGAGAAAGCTTGGGGTTTGAAGAGATAGGGGGAGATTAAGGCTTAAACTATTGAATTCAAGACCTAGAGGTAAGGGGGATATATTCCTTTTATAAATTAAGCTATTATTTCAAAAAGTGATTATGGGTCATAAGTGATTAATTGAGAATTTTGATTTTTATGAGTTTATATGATGATTTCCGTGCTCGTGTTTATGTGATAAATTTAAATATGTGAAATTGGTCATAAACTTGTTGATTATGCTTAAACTTCATGGTGATTATTGTTGGAACAAAATGTGTTTAACATTACCCTTTGAGTTTTGATGATAACAAGGTATTAAAAGTGTCAATTGGATATGCTAATATTTGTTCAAGTATGTAGGACCATAGGCAAAAATTTAGTGTCTCTTTGAAGCATAGGTTCTGGAAGAACAAATGAGAGCATGAAATCAACAAGAAAGAAGCTTGAAACATCTAAAGAAAAGAGGTTCTGAAGACAAGCGGTTATGAAGAAGCTGACGTCATCAGAAGCACCTCTTCAGGAGCTGAAGATCATCAGAAGCTGGAAGACTGAAGAACTTCAAAATGTTGTTCAAATGAAGATTAAATCACGCCTGTCATTGCAGAAGATTGGGAGAATAAAACAACGGCTATTTCAAATGGATTTGAAGGCATTGGATGCTTATTCAGTTGAGAGCGTTCAAAAAGGACTTTTGTACGAAGTGTACAACCATTATCTCCACTACTATATTTTTGTGTCTGCTAGTACAAGAACAACAGCTGTGCCTGCAACGGTGTTCCTTCAGACTTGGAATGGATTTGAAATTGATCCTTCATAGGACAATAACCAAATCAGGCATAAGATCACTAGTGATCTGATCAAGTTTCAAACGACTCTATTTGATGTGCTGGCAATTTCCAACGTATCTTTCACACCTCTATATAAAGGAGTGAAGACCTGCTGTTTGAAAATAGAAGACTCATAAAACAATTCTACAAGTGCCAAAACTCTGCTGAAATTGTTTCACATCAAAAGTTCACTTAGAATTTCTTATCAAAGTTCATATCTTAGAAATTCTAGAGTCTTAAGAGTTTGTATCTGATTTGCATTGTGAACACCATTGATTGTATATCAAGTGTTCAACCTCAAACAAATTTCTTTGTAATTCTGTTTGAATAGAAGTCTCTTGCAGTTGTGTTTGAGCATAGGAAGTCTCTTGATTGTGTTCTTGAGCATAGGAAATCTCTT
>Ga0228710_1005814_pt1 | contig 19021 bp, 12 predicted proteins | sample MedpolnodulmetaG_FD_177995 | JGI IMG/M metagenome (GOLD analysis project Ga0228710, IMG submission 177995) | Root nodule microbial communities from Medicago polymorpha collected in Santa Monica, California, United States - pink nodules | ecosystem: Host-associated > Plants > Roots > Nodule...
ATAAATTAAAAATTAATTTTTTTTGTTTTTTTTTTTTTGTTTTTTTTTTTTTTTTTTTTTTTTTTTTTTTTTTTTTTTTATGGTGTTGAATTCATGATTAATTAATGTTACATACTATACATGTATGTAGGGAACATTGTAGGAGATACCATGGGAGTGCCATTCGGCAATTTGCCTCCGTCATTGCAGCCTCCGCCTGAGGGTGGATACTCCAACCTCCCCTTTCTCGATTGGGGATAGATTTGTGCATTACCTTTGGGCCTCCATGTATGCATGCATCCATTATTTTACTACTATATATTAATAGTTCTGATATGATAATGCTGATTTTGAGCTTCTTTATTGGTTATTACATTTACAACTACTAGGATGACAACTTCTTGTTAAATGTTACCTTGTTATGATGTTTCCATCTCTCCTCTATACACATCTAAAAAAGATAGCTACTGATTGTGTTCATGATTTTTCCTCCTGTAATGTAAGTGTCAATCAATAGATTCATTCACTATGTCATTTGTGCTACACGCTGTGACTTTTTGTTGTTGTGGAGTTTGCTTCAAAGTTCAAACACTTTCTTGCTCATTGAAGCTGCTTCGTTTCCTTTAGTAAAGTTGAGAATTAGATATCAACCTTATGAATGCTTTGGTGGTATGTAACATAGCATGGACATGGAGAGTTATGTTACAACTCGTGTAGGATTTCTGTATTTTATATCACCTACAAATTTGTTACGAGCTTCGTACTTTTGGTTAATGAGATTTGCATTTCTTTGTAGTGTTTCTTAAACATGGAGGGGGTTGGTTTTGATGGTTTGTGTGTGGTCTTATTGAAATATATAAATACTGGTTTGTTGAAGTAAAAAGGAAAAAGAGGTTATAAGGAATGACAAATGAATGATATTCAAATAAACTATAATGGTGTTGCACTGTTGCTTTCTGAAGGCTATTTAGAGTTTTGGTGTATTGTGTTGATTGGGTTTCTTGCAGCTTCTAATTAGCTAGTTCTTAGGTGTCAGGGTTTCTAGTAATAGGAAAATCTTATTGCTAAGACACCTGAATAATGAAGTCCTTATACAAAGGACACAATTTTCTGCTGTCAAGGTGATTTCGAAATGAACAAGTCAGCCAAAGTTGATTTAGTTGGGTAACAAGTGTAATCTTGTAAGTAAGTTGGCTATTTAGATACTCTAGTTAACATCCTAGGGAGGAGATTGAGAAGAGGCGGGACACGTTGGCTAGGTGGCAGTAGAGTGTTTTATGGTTTAAGTATCATGTGGTTTATACCTTTGTATATCCCATTGAGTTTCAGTAAGGCAGCAAATATGACAGGAATATGAGACCCTGGTTTACCAGAAAAACGTAGACAACTAAACACTAACATAATTTTGGTTAGAGTAATTTAAATATTTGGAAATCAAATGTACGGAAATTAAAACACATGAATTTTGTTGGCGTTCTTTTTAACAGTGAGTTTGATTCAAAATAACCAAAGATAATGGATTCAGCCAGTTAGTGTTCGGTTGAGAGAATTAGAAAAGGCATGTGAGAAAAGATATTTCAACACATAAAAAAACAAGGAGAAAAGTCCGTGATTGCAACATCATTGGATATTGTGTGCAAGAAAGTGTTCGATTCAACAATGTTGCCGGTAATATTTGAGTTGGTATTTATCAATTCTCTCATAGGACTGTAGGCTGTAGGAGGTGCTTCAATTACTTTGTTTAAAATCAGAGAAATGTTTCAATTCCTTTGTTTTATATCCAAATAAAGCAGTTTTAGTTCCTCTCGAGCACATGCATTACCTATTTTAAATTCCTTACCCGAACACATAGCTAAACTTGATAATGTGGTCACGTGTTGTGTAATATTTGAAAAGGAGACTTGCTTATAAGGACAGGTGACTGTACCATCTTAGCACATATGTGGAAAGTTAGAATACCATAGTATCAATGTACGATTCAATTCATTTGAAGGAGTTTGTAACTTGATTCTAAACACAAACTAATTGCTTGTGCTTTTTTTTTTTATTTACTTTTTTTACTTTTATTGTTTACTAAGGCCTAGATTCTGCTTGCTTTTTGCTTTCATTGTTTATTTTCAGTGATTCACTAGGTTGGTTATGAATGGTTTTATCAAATCCAACTCCTCCAAATCACTTCAAGGAGTAGAGTGAATAATATCATCTCTTGATAAACAAATTAATGATAATATACGCATGAATAACAAATCATGGATTGTTAAAATACTAAAATCATTTATTTTCTCACTTTAGATATCCGTCGACTTTATTTGACCAAAGAATGGCTCCATCAATCTATTGAGCAATGAACATCAAACCTAAAAAAACTCTGTAAATTACTACTAGCTCTTAGTATTACTGAGACCAACTTATCGGTTACAATGCACTCATTTGCTAAAGCCTTTCATCTGAAACATGACTATACACAACTTTATTTGAAGCAATGCTGAAGTGGATGCTGATTTCAATCATTATGGAGGTGAAAATTTACTGAGACCAACTTATCGGTTACAATGCACTCATTTGCGAAAGCCTTTCATCTGAAACATAACTATACACAACTTTATTTGAAGCAATGCTGAAGTGGATGCTGATTTCAATCATTATGGAGGTGAAAACATAGCCCTCCATCACGATAATTATCGTAGACCAGTTTGAGACCTAAAATTTGAATATAGTTTCTTTATCTTTGATGAATCATGTTCGAGACCTGGTTCAAGATTGAATTATAGAGTTCAAGAAAAATAATTAAACTTGTAGTAATATTTTGTATTGCTCTTTATATAATATTCTCTACTTCGATTTTATTTGAGTACTTCATGTTTAACAAATATTTCCTACTTTTATTTTTATTGAATACTTTGTTATTAACAATTATGCTGATTTAATATTTTTTATTGTCAATTTAATCAAAAGTAAATGAGTTAGAAAATCGATCTACACACGTGTTAACTCATTTTTAATCAAAAATCAAAATCACTTCTACAAAATCAGTTCAATCAAAATCAGTTTTCTAAAGCAAGATAATGTGTGTAAGGTGAGTTAGTATTCATCAATTGTTGGTCAAACTTTATTTACCTTTTAGCCGAACTCTGGATCACTAGGGTATCGTTCCCCTAAGAACCGGAGGGCTAAAAAAAAAGCAAAAATTTATCAATTTTCCTATAGGAGGTAGTGTTTCAATTCCTTTGTTTTATATCCAAATAAAGCAGTTTAATTTCTCTCAACACATACATTACCATTTTTAAATTCTTTATACGAACACGCTGTTAAAATTGATGTGTTGGTTAATATTTGAAAATGAGACCTTGCTTATAAGGACAGTTGATTGTGCCCTCTTGGCACTTGTTTGGAGATGTTAACTTGAGTGTCAATGCACAAGTTGATTCATTTGAAGGAGTTTGTAACTTGACTCTAAACACAGACTAATTGCTTGACTTTACTTTCATCGTCTTCTAAGGACACAGATTCTGATTGATTTTTCCTTTTATTGTTTATTTTCATTGATTCAATAGGTTGGTTATCAATGGTTTTATCGGCTCTGGCTCCGGCTCGTTCAATCACTTCTGAGAGTAGAGTGAATGATATCAACTATTGGTAAACAAATTAATTATTGATATTATAGACATGCATAAGCATAACAAATCATAATAGTTAAAATACCATTGTTTGATATTGTTTCACTTTAGATGAACCCTCGAATTTATCTGATCAAAGAATGGCTTCATCAACCTATTGAGCATCAAACCGAAAAAACACTCCGTAAATTACTACTAGCTTTCAGTTTTTTTTTTGGTAGGGTTACAAAGTAACAAAAAGAAAAAAGAAAAAAAAAGAAGAAAAAAAAGAACTAAAGGAAACTTTAGTTCCTAGCTTGTCTCTCAAGAGGAGAGACTCCATGCCTGGTGGGGGACGATCATCGGCTACAAATCATTCATAAATAAATCAAAAGAAAAAACAAGTGCAGTGTTTAAGAAAAAGAAAATGAACATTTATTCACAAGGTCACACTTACGATGTCAACTTGCCTCAGCATTTTAAAGGCTAAAACAAATACGGCGCCATTTTTATTTCCATTTCATAACAATATCTTATTATTATGACAATCACAATGATTTATAACATTTCATTCAAGGTTGTACAGTCACCCATTCTCAGAAGCATGGCAACACCAGAACAATTACATGAGCTGGGTGTTACTAACATACTGTAGCAAGTACCTCTAATAAGGATGCAGCAAATTCCATTTGGGTTTCTTCATTTATTGTGAAGAAGAGTGGCACATGCACGAAAAGTGATTTGTTTCCGTTCTGCTCTGCGAACCGAAGAGAATGATAGTAAACATAATTGCACACAAACCTTCCTGCATCATCAGATGTCATTACATCATAACCTTTCGTTGCCAAGGTCTTGGTGATCTCTTCCACAGGAAGGGTAGTCTGCATAAAGTTAGGACAAAAGACAAAGTTAGGACACAAGACAGCCGCATCTCAAAAACATGGAACAGTCATTAAGGCAAAATTTTGATGCAGCAATTCATGTTGTCTTCAACTATGCATACCAATATCTTTGCACTTGCACCTTATATGCCTCCATCAAGAGGCAAAGACTCGTTAAAAAAATAATTTCTCTATACCTCACAAGTTTTTGAAAATGAAGAGCACAAAGTTTCTAGATACCAAGGACTCAAAGATAACTGAAAAGCTTGCTAAATGATACTTAGAATGGTAAGCTGTTCTTTAAATATTTCTGAGGATCCAAAATAAATGATATAAAATAAACCTCAACATTTTAATATTTGTACAAACACAGAGCTCAAGAGAACATTGATTTACGAAGCAAAAGAAAACCAGTGATCCAATTTACCTCTCGTATTCTTGAAATCGGGCCGTCAGAAGGAACAATGGGAACTTTCTGCAATAAAATTTTTATGGAACTGTTACTAAAGAATATTAGAGTACTTCAAGATCAGGCCTAAAAGGGTTGATGAAAACAAGTTTAACCTGTGGCTTCCATCCCATTTCATCAGGGCAACGGAAGGTAGCCTCATTGACAGCTTGACGTTCTATAGCGAACCTTGTTGCACCACTGTTAACCCCAAAATGCAGCTGAACAAACATTACCAGAACATAAGATTCATAATAATCAAGTGACTACGATTCAAGATAGCTGAATTCAACCAACTAGAACTTTCTTGCCATTATTTCGGTTCTATGTTAATTATGTTTTAAAAACTTTCACGTCAAATTCCAGTGATCGTTAGTCGCGGTTAATTCCATAATTATATTATCACATCTAAACAAGGATATGGCTGCTTTAAATATTAGATTACTAAGACACTAAGTAATTTGTGAAAAATTTCATAGAGATATTAAACTTGATATGATTACATAAATAAAACTTGAGAAGGATTAATAAAAGAGCCTACGCACGAAGTATGACTAAGGATCCCTACTCACAAAGTAGAGATCCTTGGCAACTCACCCAGATGATTTTATTGGAACTTGAAGATTCAGATTCCTTGGCGATAATGGCAGATTGCAATGTCTGGTACAGCGGAACAAGGGCTCCTTGTCCGGCAGTATCAAGAATACTACAGCTCCCAATAGCTAAACCCTTTGGCAAACCCTTCTTTTTCACATATTCCGTCAAATTATTCACAATTGTCTCAGTTGGATTCTCTGAAACTCCATGGAATTTCTTGAAACCTGTTATATAAACTGTTGTTACAGCAGCTGAAGGACCTTCGGACCCCATCTGCTGATGATGGTCTAATAATATTTAGAGCTTCAACTAGAAAGTATTGCTTAGAAGACCTGCATTAAATGATGAGCAAAATGAGTAAAAACTGATAATAAAACCAAACCTTCTTATCCAGTGGGCCATATCATATACAGAAACATTACATCATAATCCAAAATCATCAATTCAAAATACACTAGGAGCCACATCATGCTATCAAACTTTGATTTAACAAAGTGATTATTTTGATAAGTTGCACAAGTAACGCAGTCGTGGATTCAAAAGAAAGTCTGCGACCACAATTTGGACCGCGATATCATCACATCAAAATTTTAAACATCCCTGCGACAATTGTTGATTGAGCCCATACCAGCGTCAGTTGACCGCGATTCTCACCAATATTAAGCATCATAGTGCAACACAACCAATCCGCAACTTAAAATTTTAACAACAATACACTAAAACACTCAACCAAATTTCAAGACTTTACAAGGAACACAAATCAGAGAAGATGATCAAATGAAAAAGTTCATCCATTTCATTCAAGAACTCAAAAGAAAAGACTTCAGTTTTGTAATCCCAGACATCCTAATGACAGTATTCAACATGAAAACATAATTGGGTCGTGACATAATCTTGCAAATTTTAAGGTTTCAAGAGTAATAATTGATGAAAAACCAGTTTCAACGATAACACAAAGAAGATCAAATTAATGTAAAACATGTTTCATAGAAATACTATAATAGTCAATGATGATCACGCAACCAAATGATGAAAGAACAAGGAATATAAATTACCTCGAAATACAAAAGAACATAATATAAACATGTTTTTTTTCTTCTTCCGAGGATTATTAAATAACAAGAGAGAAATTAAAAAGGAAAGTGAATTTAGAGAGAGAGAAATAAATCATATTCCTTACCAGGAAATGGAATGAAGACAATAAAAATGTTGAAGTTCAGAGATGACAGTCTTATCTACTCAAAGCAAATTAACTACTGGTGAAGATTCCGATTAGATTTAGAAATAAAAAGTGACACAAGCAAAAATATATAAATAAACAAATACATACAATATGAGAACGTCATATTATATAAATTTATTATTTCTACTATTTATTTTTATGTTATTTAAAAAGATGAGAACGTATATTATATTTGTTGTATTTTTTTAAGGGAATATATATTATAATTGTTATATTGTTTTTTTCTGTTAAGTAGTCTGTCAGTTATAATTTAACTTTTTTTAGATGAATATGTGGGGTATTTGGAGTTCGAATTCTGATCTTTGCATATAACAATGCATGTCTTTGTCAACTGAACTATGTACACGGGGACGTATTTGTTATATTGTTGTTATCATTTGAAAAATATGTATAGTTTATTAGAATATGAAAATGAAAAATATATATTATCTATACCTCTAATTTTAATCACCTTTAAAATAATTTTAATTAAATTTTTTAAAAAATATTGTTCGTAATTTATACGCATTAACACCATAAGAAAACGAACTGACAAACACGAAATGTCGTCTAAATGTTGGTAATAATAATAATAAACAAGTTGGAAAGTGCGAGTCGCTTTCATGAAATAAAGCACACAGTCGTTATGATGATCAATCCACACCTAAAAAATATTCTCCTTCTTCATCCTCCAATCGTGTATTACTTATTAGTGGCTTATTTGATTCAATGGTCTCTCAAATAATTTCAAGTTTTCATTTTGGTCCCATAATTAATAAAACGTACATTTTAGTCCCTCACTTTTTCCTCTGTTTGTCAAATAAATCCCGACCGTTAACTTTTAACTATAAATGTCTATGATGGACCAACTTTAAAAGTGGTCCATAATTAATTTTGTTAAACTTAACCATTCGATCTATTTATCATAAAAGGGACCGTTGGATCATGCAGTTCCATCTATTTATCATAAAAGGGGCCGTTAGATCATGCAATTCCATTGTATCTTATGATGTATGACCAACAACTAATTTTTTTTCTTCATTTCTTCATCTTCTTCCTTCCTCATCTTCATATCATCTTCATCAAAAATCTAAAAAAACCCATAAAATCATCCTCACCTCTCTCCCACGGCAAACCACCCTCACCTTCGCTAAATCCTTCACCTCTGATGAATTCTGTACCGACGAAATCTTCCTCCAAACCTTCGGCCGCAAAAGCAAGGAATCCGAAAATCCAAAATCCAAAAAGCTTTGCACATAAACCTCAATAATAGGTGAAGATCTTGTTGTGTATGAGATATTGCGGTGTAGAACTGAAAAGAGAGAGAACAGTGGGGAGGTTATTAAGAGAGGATTTAAAAATGAAGATTGGGTTGTGAAGTGGGTGAACGGATCTATGTGTATGTGAAATTGTGAGAAGATAAATGTATAAGCCTTATATATGATAAGCACTTCGTGTAAAATAAATTGCAGAAGATTAACAAACTCACCAGAACGGCGGTTGTTTGCGACGGCGATGGTGGAAGAAAGTGAGATTCGAGAGACAGAGAAAGGGGCTGATATACGTTTTCAATTTTCAATATTTTTTTTCTTAACAAAACTCTATCCAATATTCCAATTTTATTTAGTTCACTAATGATAGATTAATGACTTTGGTGATAGATTAAGTGTTTAATTTTTTCTTTTATGGGTTTAAAGATAAAGATGGATGGATGTCTATGATGATTATGATGAAGATGAAAAGATGAAGAAATGTAAGAAAATATTAGATGTTGTTGACTCACCGTAAGATAAAATAGACATACGTAATTCAATGATCATCCTTTAAAACAAAAGATCACACGGTTAAAATTAACAAAATTAATAAGGTCTACGATGAACCACTTTTAAAGTTGGTCCAACGTAGACATTTAGAGTTTAAAGTTAACAGTCAGGATTTATTTGGCAAATGGAGGAAAAAGTGAAGGATCAAAATGTACGCTTTATTAATTGTGAGACCAAAATAAAAACTTAAAATTATTCAAGGGACCATTAAATCAAATAAGCCTATTACCTAGTAAACTCTTTTTTTGAGACCTAGTAAACTCTTTATGAAGTTGCGTTATTTTTTCATTTATTGAACTTCTTTTGTCGGTTGCCCAAGCTATCACCACCAACCAGGTAGCTGCAATATAATTCCATTTACGACTCACATCTCTCAAGTCTCAACAAATGTTCTTCCATGGCTACCGGATCCAACCAACTATGTCGTATTAGTACATTACAATTACGTTTGTTTTAACTTTAAAAGAAATAGATTTTGTATATGAATTATAAAAGGCTAAAATATGGTTTTGGTTCCTGCAAATATGTCTCTTTTTGGTTTTAGTCCCTGTAATTTTTGTTGTTGTTTTTGGTCCCTGCAAATATGTCTCGTTTTGGTTTTGGTCCCTGATCCAAATTTTGTGATAATTTGCACACGTGGCACATGATGACTGAACCCATTCATTAAAAAAATAGTCCCTGCAAAATCTTTTGATTTTTAAAAAGGTCCCTGCAAAATATTTTACTTTTGAAAATAGTCCCTCCAGGGACTATTTTCGGGACTATTTTCAAAAACAAAATATTTTGCGGGGACCAAAAACAACAACAAAAATTACAGGGATTAAAACCAAAACGAGGCATATTTGCATGGACCAGAACCATATTTTAGCCATTATAAAAAAAAAAAAAATATTTTGATTTGTTTACAACTCAAAAAACCCACGTTATAAATAAAGATTTTTAATTTGTTTATGTGCTACCTTCTTGTTTTAAACAAAAATAGATTTTAGAAAAGATAACTTTAATAGTTTTTCAGAGCTCGTTTATTACAAATTAAAAAATAAATAATTTTGAAATTCAATAATTGTTTTAAGAGATTTTATAAAAAAAATGGAAGGTAATTTGTTTTCTCTACTATAATAAAAAATTAAATTGTTTGAATACAACTACATCAGTGTAATTTTTTAATTGCAAAATTACCATTCCCTAAAAAAAATTACAAATTACCATGAAGAACATTACATACAGGGAAACACAAGTACTATTATATATATTGGAATATTATTTTTTAAAAATTTCTAATGAGAAAAAAAAAACCTCCGTCTTGTTTACTCTCTCCTTTAGAAAAACCTATTTTGTTAGAAGTTACTCATAACAACTTCTCTTTTGAAATTATTTGTTAATTTTTTTTTAAATCTATTTTTTTACTCTTAAAAAATAATATTCTTTTTTTAAAAAAAAGACGCTATAGCAAACGAGCTCTCGTTTTAGAGTCAAAAATGATTTTTATATTGTTTTTTATTAAAAACAAAAACTAAACAAACACTAAAAAATTTACATGGTATTGAGGAAATGGATTTTTCATGAGTCAACTAGACAAATTTTAATGGGTTAAATATGTTCTTAGTCCCTATAAATATACTAATTTTTTGTTTTAGTCCCTTAAAAATAAATTATTTTCACTTTTGGTCCATCCTTTTAAGTAAACTCTTGTGTAGAATTCATATTTTTGAATAAAATTTTGCATAAAAGTTTATAATATTATAAAAATCTGTCCAAAAAAAAAGAATAGAATTTTTTAACAAAACATGAAGTAAATATGAATTTTATATTTTTCGGCGGTTAATAATTCATGTTTAATTCATGTTTTATTAGAAAATTATAAGTTTTTTTTACAATATTCTATATATTACTGCACAATTTCATTAAAAAAATACATAATTTGACTTCAAAACATGGACCAAAAGTGGTGATTGAAAAATTTATAGGGACTAATAGTCGAAGGAAAATTTTAGAAGGACTAAAACGAAAATTTGATATATTTATAGGGATCAAAAACATATTTAATCTAATTTTTGTTAACTGAAAATTGTTGCGCTCAATGGCCAAATTACATTTTGAGGGCATTGAGTTGTGGATGTCTAACCATTATCCACTTACGCTAACGATAGATGAGGAAGTCTAAAAATTTGGCATTAGCATCATACTCAAAATCTAGAATGTAGAATCAATGAGGTTAATGATCGCATTTCTTTCCCTGATGTTAAGGGGGAGGAGTACTATATAGAGATGGATGGAAGAGGTGGAGGAATTACATTCCTTGTCAACTAACTTGTTTTCTTTGTCAAAGATCAATACTAGTGTGCAATGGTAAAAATCAAGAATGAATTGGTTGAAAGAGTGAGACACTAATTCTAAATTTTCCATGGAATTATATCTTTTAGGTGGCGATCTAATGCTTGGCAGTGTGGGATTGTGATATTTAAAGATCCCAGGGCCGGATGAAATAAATTTTAGGTTTATCAAGGATTTTTTGGTGGAGTTAAAAGGTGATTTTATGCGCTTTTTATTTGAGTTTCATCATAATGGTAAGTTGATAAAGGGGTTTAAAAGTACTTACATAACTCTAATTCCTAAGGTGAAAAGTCCTCAACCTCTAGCAAATTTTAGACCTATTTCTTTGGTTGGGTGTTTGCATAAGGTGATAGCTAATGTGTTAGCAAATAGATTGAGATGTGTCAAGTGTAATTGGTGGTGTAATATCAGACCCCCAATCAGCTTTTATTTATAAGATTGTTTATTTAAGGAGAATAAGAAGATAGACATTATTTTTGTCAAAATAGAAGATATTCATTTTATATATTTTTCATTGTAATCATTTTTATATACTTTATATTACACATTAATTCAATAGTGTTTTAGCTTAAACTTTCTTGAAGAAAAAAAAAGTTACAAAAGGCATTGCATTAATGTTGAATGGTCTCTTAAAGAAAAGTAACAAACTTTGTTTTTTATAATAAAAAGTTTAGATGAATTTGATCTCGAAATTTATCAAGATCATAACAATGAAAAGGTACTTATAATTCATCTACTAACGATGTTGTTACTTACCAAGATCAGATAAAGAAAATGTCCTTACACATCAACTACCAATTTATAAATAATCATAAAATGTTTGATTCTTTAAACATCCTTATTAAACTAGACAGCTGATATCTTTTCTATTTAAAATTTTCATACATCTTATTCTTAATTGTGCAATGATGGACGTGAATAATTTAGTCGACAATCGAATTATTATAAAGCAAGAAGGGGAATAAAAGAACCCTCATTTGCTCTGCTTTGTCTCGTCGGGTTTTTTGTTAATTATTATTCTTCTTGTTATCTTGTATACTATTTTATGAATGTACCATAGTAGTAGACCTATAAGGAAAAGGAGGAATGAACCATGAATTATTCTTGTTGAAAAAACAACAATTATTGGAGAACAGCTAAATAAAGCCTTTTAAAAAAATAAAAATAAATAAATAAAGTATGAAAAAAAAGTTCCATTCGAGGAGTATCAGCAGCATCTATCTTATCCCAACTTTTTAGTAGGTGTGTCTCTTTTAATCAATACAGTGCAATCTTATTGTCACCAAATGAAGATGATTGGAGTTGTTTGGCAAATAAGGAAGGTCCATATACGGTAAGCTCGATTGAGATAATATTTTTAGCAATTCCTTTTTTACTCCTTCGTCTTGGTTAATTTGTGGGAAAGTTATGGGCCAAAAAAATGGTTATCTTCTCTTGACAATTGCTCCATCTAGTTTGTGGTGCGGTTGTGAGAGGGAAGTGGAAGATCGCTTGTATGTGACATGCACGTTTGCCTGGCAAATTGGAAACAAATTTTCAAGTGGTTTGGTGTGGTTTTAGTCCTACCGAGGGATTTATTATTGATGTTGTTCCAAATGTTTTGCCTCTTTGACCGGAAGGGCGGGGTTATGTTGATTTGGCAAACGGTACTTTGGTCAATTTGGAAAGTAAGGAATGATAAAAAAAAACATACAATGTAATTATTTCATGAGTTTTTCTATCTTTGCCCACGTTGAGAAGTTCAAAGTAGCAAGTTTGTATTGGAACTTATGCATTTTATATTAAATATATAATTCTTTAATAAATATTCCCTCCGGTCCTTTTTATTAGAAACAAAAGTGAGAATTTTTTTGGTCCTTTTTATAAGAAGGTTAACCAAGTTTCAAGTATGTTTGAAGCTAAATTTTATTTGTGCTCTTATTTATTATAATAGAGAATATTAAAAGTAGGTAAGTTGGTGGAAAAAAGAGTAATTAATTTACGGGTATTCATGAATTTTTTTTAAATGTAGAAGTGTATTAAATGAAGATGACTATCTTCAATGTATTTCCTTGGTCTTGATGTTTTATGTCTTTTGTTTCTTGTATAAAGGACCAGAGGGAGTAATAAATAAAAGAGAGATAACAATGTTTTTGAGTGCATTTGTCAAGTATTGGTGCATTATTCTTTATTATAAATGTAATGTATAATATATTGAATTGGGAGTGGTGAAAATAGTATTGATTATAATAATAATTGAAAAAAAGTAATTAATGTTGTATTGAAAAGTTATAGTTATTCGTGAGACAATATTTTTTTACAATATTTTTGAATGAACTTTTTAATAAATACATAAAAAAACTATATTTTACTTCTTCTAACATGGTGAGGGACAGACGGGCAGTCACTGCTTGTGCGCAATTGGTGGCTGAAATTAACTAATTTTCTATCAAGGGCGGTGATAATCGACGGTCGGTCCTATGTCTTTAAAGAAGTTAATGAAGTGGCAGATGGTTTGATCAAATTTGGAGTTTCAGTTGAAATGTAATTCAAAAATGATGTTGCCAAAGGTTCTCCTGATCCGGGTGACATTTTCAGTGATAATTCTACTCTTTTTTTCAAGGTTACTTTATTTGTAGTACAAGGTCTTCTTGCTCTCTGCAAGCATTTATACTTTTTCTATTGAGGTGGCCTATGCCAAAGGTTGGCACAAACGTTGGTTTGGAAGTGATTCACAAGTTGTGATCTCGACGTTCTCTAATTTTCATATTGTACCTTGATATCTTCGAACTGGAAGGAGAAATTGTGTTAGCCTTACTTTGAAAATGTGGCTTATCAAATCTCATTTATAGGGAGGCGAATGTTTGTGGCGATAGACTAGCTACTCTTTGGGGTTTCGACAGTCTTTCTTGATAAATTTTGCTCCCTGGTTCTTATTATAGCGATATCGTTCAAGACTAATGTGCCATCTCATTTCTTTAGTTATCGGTTTCTTTAGTTCTCATGGCTCTTGTTTTTGTCCTCATGAGTGCATCTCCTTTTTCGTGCTATTAATAAATGTGAATATGCTGCAAATGATTATTAGGGCTAATATGCCAACCAAGTTGTGATCTTCTCTTCTATAATGATGTCTATGCATATGTTTTTGCATTTAAAAGATAAATAGAACTAAGAATTTGAAAAGTGATCACGACATACGGTATTCAAGGTAGTAAAGAGACTGATTGAGAAAATAGAAGGAAAAAAATTCTTAAGACCGAAGTTAGAAAAAAAAACAAAGCACTGCTAAAGCCAACACTAAAAATCCAAGTATAAAGAGTAGCCAGAGTAAAGAAACCTATAAAGAGTAGTTAGAGTAATTAAGCCAAACAAAGGATATCAGACCAGGAAATATTACAACAAAATTTTAATACAGTTGCTATTGTTCTCTTTTTACCCAAATACAGTGTCACAAATTTGTAATAACAAGGTTACAAAACGCTTTCAATCAAGCATTATATACTTTCCAGGCTACATACATTAACTTTACTTTATCTGCATAATATGGGACCCTTTCTATAACAAAGAGGATTAATAAATACCAGAAAGCATTGGCAAACAAATTTTATTTGAAGTTTAAAAAATCAAACAGCAAAAGCGCTCAAAGAATTTGAAAGTTATTTTACCCCCTCAAAACTCGGTTTGAGCTTAGGAGGAAGTTTTCTTCGCCGGCAATGGTGGAATGTAACCGACCTGCGGCCCAGCCATTATTAGTAACTCGAACCGGAGCTCGTGCAGGATCCCCTCCAACTACACGGCTTCCATCAACTTGCTTATCAAATTCAGGAAGGCCAGCAGCCTTCCTTTCTTTCCTTTGTCTTCTATCTTCATCTCGCTCCTTCCGTAGCCAAACTTCTACTGTTCTCTGCATACACAAAACCAATTAGGCACAACTAATTCAATTGTTTTTTATAAAAAATTGTAAATTGCACAGCCTGGTCTACAATTTAAGCTGTTTACTCCACAACCATAGGTTATATAATACAACTTGTATTCAAGGTTACCCGTCGAGGAGCGCGCATAATTATTATAAGATAAATTGAGTGACACAGATATAATTGATTGAGAGACAGAACAAACCATTAGTGACAGTTTGCTAGTTTCTTTGACTTTCTCTATAGGCATTGCTAGTTCCAGCCTTCCATGAGCTACATAAACCTGATAAAAGAGCATTGAAATGACAGAAGAATTATTATACTAAAACATTGACATAAAACAGTTCAGAACTGAAATGACAGAAGGATTATTATACAATACATACAATATTTGTTGGCCAATCCTCAAGACCGTCAAATATATGTGTTGCATATATAATAGTTGCACCCCTCTCATCACATTCCTTTCTTAGAAATTTCAGAAGGTCAGCTCTTGCTAGAACATCAAGGTCAACTGTTATCTCATCCAGAAGAAGAACCTAGGAAAGGAATGAGCAACCTTACAAGTAAAAAACTGCTCTAAATTCAACAATGAATTGTAATTTCTAAACATGAAAAGGTCATAAGGAAGACAATACATCAACAAATATATGTCATGCCTTAAATGGTTTGAGGAGACCCATACAAATTTGCACTCTTCTTCTTTGACCATCGGATACTTTATGCAATCTCCATGAAAGATTGATATCTAATACCTGCCCAGTTGAACATCAGAACAAAATAAAGCAACAGTTTTCCAAAGACAACTATATATATGCATAGCCTGAGTACCCTTTTCAGAATTTAGCCATGCATAGTCAGTGCACAACTGAACATTAATATAAGAGTACATAATGATATAGTTTTGGTTGAATCTAGCATAAATGAGCTAAGCCTTTACGCCATCAACCAATATCAAATTCAAGCATATAGACACAAGTATCATATCAAACACACTTATGTTCTCCCTTTCCCACCCCAAAGATTTTCTTTATATTTTATCATTAATATTAAAAGAAACCGCATGCATGTACAGCTCATATACAGAAATGAACACAAAGGCTAACCACAACAAAATAGCAATGGAAAGAGGAAGATAGCTTAGGAATGAAATGTTAGTCGAATACTCTTATTGTGGTTACACACGAACTGATATTTACTTCGACAACCACGACGAGTAAACTGTTCATTATGATTTGAAACAGTATGATCAAACATATCTTCTACACACATTTTAGCATACGAGGAGAAAACATATCATCAAACAATTGAAGTCAAATCTACCAGCAACTAGCAAATAAGAAGATGATAGAAGTAATTATTCATGGCGCTGTTTTGTTGTTATGCACTTAAAACAAAAGTGTCCTACAATCACCAGTAACCTTGTCTGACATGAAGAAATTCATGAAGAGAAAGGCAGTTTACATACATGTTAAAACTAAGCAATCGTGCACAGCTTCTAACCTTAATTAGCTCTGCTCTTCTTGCAGGATCAATCCCAGCGACACCAAATATCATTTTCTCGGCAGAAATGTCCATCTGTATTGGAACTTCAAAGCCAGCAAAAGCAACATCTCTCCTCCACTGTGCCCCATCCCCAAAAAAATAAAAAATAAAAGCAATCACCCACATTAGCAATTTGATAGAAACAAAAAGTGATGATTCTGAATTTCTAAGACTCTGTTTAGTAAAAAGTAGCGGATAAGCTAGCTAATAGTGGGTCAGCTTATAACGGATGAGCAGGCTGATAGCAAATGAACTAGCAAATTGAAATTTGTAGGGTTATGTAAAATTAACAGTTGAACCAGCTCATAAATATTTAATTTTTTTACTTAAAGATATAAGGGTAAAGTTGATAGAAAAAAATGATAAGTTATCAAAACACATTATAAGTCGGTAAAAAATTCCTAAAAGCTTGTGAGGAAACAGATCTGGGCCGGTTTGGATTGGCTTATTTTTTAGCTTACAAAAAATAGCTTATGCAAATAAATATAAGTTATAACTAATGAAAATTGTAACTTCATAAGTTGTTTTTTCATAAAGTACCTTAACAAGCTTATGAATAATACATAAAAGCTTATTCATTTGCATAAGATGTCTTTCATAAGCTCAAAAATAAGTCAATCTAAACTGGCCAATATTACAATCATATCGGCTTATAAACTACCAACTATAACCACGAAAATGGCAATGCCAAACATAGCCTAAATCAGTGTCTCTCATTCTATGTGAGAGAAAGATCTAAAATTGTAACGGTTTAACTAATTGATTAGTTAATTAATTAATTATTAGCAAGTACAGGGTTACCAATTACTATAATATGATTTATTTATACTAATCCACATACTAAATGAGGCATAAGTGAATTGATTAGGGTAATGAAATCAAGCACTAACCTCACCACCAAGATAACATAAATCACCAGAAGAAGTTAAAGTAGTATCATGAAAAGCAGATCTTCCAAGAACACGAACCATTTCAGGTTCCACCATATGCTTCCCTCCTAATATCTTCAGAATTGTAGTCTTTCCTAGTAACAACAAAAAAAAAATCAAAATCAAAATATCAACAACACTTCAAAATCATAATGAAAAAATGCAAAATGGTTATAGCGAGAGAAATTACCAGCGCCATTGGATCCAACGAGAAGGCACCGATCACCGGAGAAGAGATTGAGAGAGAAATGTTCAATGAGCGGTTTGGAACCCGGAGGAGGGTGGCCGTCGATTCCAGGATAAGTGAATTTCAGCTCTTTGATCTCAACCGTTATTGGCTTTGAATCTGAATTCGCATTAACACCCATTTTTTTCCTTTCTATATTCAATATTCAAGAACAAGTATCTAACACAGATTAGATTAATACAAAGCACAAGCACCAATGTCTGTTTGAATTTATATATGTATGCTATGTTATAGTATGATTGATTTTTGAATTAAAATAATTCGGTGAGGAGTTGAAGGTGGGAAAGGGAAGCGTGGTTCATTCTCAGACACTCGCGCTCTCAACAACTACTTCCACTTTTTTTTCTTCTTCTCGTACTTGATAAAAATAGGCCGAAAGCCCAACTTCTTTCAATTTTTGGGCTCCACAATTTAGGCCCAATAAGTATTTGCGTGATACACAAGTAGTTTTCTACGTTCGTTATTTTTCTTGACAAAAAATTTCAACATCGAGTTTAATCTGTGTTAAATTCAAATTTGGTTAATCATCTTTGAACTTTCTAGACATGTTTAGAATATTATACAAATTTTCTCTCAAAAAATGAGTTCAAAATATGATTTTTAGGTCTAGAATTTTATTACTTTTATCTTGAACTTTTGCAAGTTTAAATACTTCATATTTAATTCATTTCATGTTAAAAAATAATAATTTTTTGCGACATAATTTCTTATATAGTTCTTAACATGTCTGTAAAAAGTAATTCAAAAATTTAAGCTTGAAGAGAAAGCAATCGGTGTGCGGATTTCATGGTTAAGCTTGAAGCTTCCTCAAATTCTAGTTTACTAATACGCAAGTACCTCCAAACAACGTCCTCAATTTGTTGAGGAATGATGCATCGGGAACTTATTTACTTAGGGAATAGTTTTGCCTCTTTTTGTTTCGTTTCTTTTTCCTTTATGTTGTTTAATTAGCCTTGTAACAAAAAAAAACTTCATTCCAATTTTTTTAAAGAGACAAATATTATTATTTTTAAAATAAAAAGAATTAAAAGAAAAAATTAATATATTTATTAGGAGAAATTCTTTTGTAACCTTTTTGAATTTTTTATTGCTAATATTATAATTTTCGATATAATTTTTTTAGGAAATAATATCAATTTTTTATATTTCTTTGTATAATCATAATTTATTATCCATTTATAATTGATTATAAATTATGACAAATGATTACCTATTATAAACTGTGCCGGTAGATATAAATAAAAGAATGGGTGGATAATGGAGAGTTTTAATCCGATGATGAAATGTAAAATTACTAGATTTCTTAAAAAAAAAGTGCTCACTTTGTTTTCTTAAGTGTTGTTTGACTATAAATCTAATATTTTTATTTAACTGTATTTGATATTTTAAGGGTATGATTCAGACACGGATCTAGTGTAGGGGTAATGGGGTCAAACGACTCCACTTATGTATTGTATTTTTAACCTAAAATTAGATATATATATATATATATATATATATATATATATATATATATATAAATTTACC